>Ga0224501_10000051_pt1 | contig 128026 bp, 98 predicted proteins | sample SF_Oct11_sed_USG_4_FD_169105 | JGI IMG/M metagenome (GOLD analysis project Ga0224501, IMG submission 169105) | Sediment microbial communities from San Francisco Bay, California, United States - SF_Oct11_sed_USGS_8_1 | ecosystem: Environmental > Aquatic > Marine > Sediment | place: USA...
GTCCCAATGTTTGGCAGCACCATTGATGGCGAAGTTAAATTCGCATTGGTATCCGTGTAGTTCCCGTTCAGAACCGTACCGGCACATTGGGTTGATCCACCATAGCAGGCTGCCGGACCAACCGTCGGGGGTCCGCCCACTTCCCAGCTGCCGGTTGCAGACCAACTGCCCCAGCTGTTTGTCCATGTGACTTTGAAAACAATGGTATCGCACACTCTGGTGCTGACATTACCCTGTAGATCCATGAACCAGGCACAGACTTCCACGCTATCCCCCGTGTTGTACTGTTGTTGCAAGGGATATTGAAAGGTAATGGACAGATTTGCCGTCTCTGCGATGTTTACCCAACGTCCATCCGATGGCAGTGGATCAAGGTATGGTGGTGTGACATTGCCGGGGTCGGTCGCGTTATGCTCGGTAATCAGGTAACTGGTAATGCCCACATTATCCATTGCCGTCAACCTGACACTGAATTCATCAAGCACAATGGCATATTCTGAATTTCGGTTTATCACAACGCTTGCCGAATCCGGTGGCAAGGTATCGGCCGTGACTTCCCACGAGTGACTGGCCGGTGTTGGATCTGCGTTACCTGCCAAGTCTGTCGCTCTGACCTGAAAATTATGCACACCGGTTGACAGGCCGTTCAATGTCAATGGGGATAAACAACTGGAAAATACCGAGTCATCCAAGGCACATTCAAACGTTGACCCCGCTTCAGTTGAGTTAAAAATAAACTCTGCGGTGGTTTCCGGTGTTGATAATGCGGGTCCACCGGTGATGGTGGTATCCGGAGCGCTTAAATCGATTTCCAAGTCGTATGTGGCCGCAGTGGCATCGGTGTTTCCTGCCAGGTCCGTCGCTCGCACACTGAAAACATGAGTACCCTCTGCCAAACTGTCGTATTGCACCGGGCTGATGCAGGCACTGTAAGCGATATTGTCTAGCGAACATTCAAAACGGGAACCGGCTTCAGTGGACGTAAACTCAAAACTTGCCGATACGGCATTGCTTGGACTGTCGGGTGCAACGGAAATGCCGGTATCCGGCGCACTCAGGTCAACTTCCCAATTATAACTGGCCGGTGTTCCATCTGTATTGCCGGCAGGGTCCGTCGCTCGGACACTAAACTCGTGATTGCCTTCGTTAATGCCGTTGTATTGGGCCGGACTGGTACAGACACTAAACGCAGCACTATCCAGGGAACATTCAAAGCTGGAACCGGCCTCAGTGGCTGTGAACTCAAAGCTTGCGGTCACTGCATTCGTAGGACTATCCGGTGCCATCGTGATACCGGTGTCCGGAACCGTTTGGTCGATTTGCCAACTGTGACTGGCGGGTGTTCCATCCGTATTCCCAGCAAGATCTATGGCTCTGACGCTCAATACATGATTGCCTTCGCTTAAACTAATGAATTGCATTGGACTGGAACAGGTGCTGAATGCCGCACCATCCAGTGAACATTCAAAGCGGGCACCGATCTCGGTAGACGTAAACGCAAAGGCAGCCGTAGACAAGTTGGTGGGATCGGCCGGCGCACTGGAAATACGGGTGTTCGGGGCGCTCAGGTCAACGACCCAACTGTAAGCGGCGGGTGTTCCATCTGTGTTACCGGCAGGGTCTGTCGCTCGGACACTAAACTCGTGATTGCCTGCGTTAATGCCGTTGTATTGGGCCGGACTGGTACAGGCACTAAACGCAGCACCATCCAGGGAACACTCAAAGCTGGAACCGGCCTCAGTGGCTGTGAACTCAAAGCTTGCGGTCACTGCATTCGTAGGATTGGCTGGAGTGCCGGTAATGGCGGTATCAGGCGATGTCAAATCGACTACCCAGGAAAAGCCGGCTGGTGACGCATCCATAATCCCCGACGCGTTAACCGCCCGCACACTGAATGTGTGTGCGCCTTGCGTTAATCCGCTGTAGGATTTGGAACTGGTGCAAGCACTGTAAACTCCACTATCCAATGAACATTGAAATGTGGCCGTTGTATCATCAGAAGAGAATTCGAAGACAGCGTTGCTGGTATTACTCAATGAACCGGGACTGTTGGTTATAAAGGTATCCGGCACCTGTGCCACTATTACAGACCAAGTATGAGTGGCCGGACTGGGATCTGTATTTCCTGCCGCGTCCGTGGCTTGAACACGGAATGTGTGCGCAGCAATCGACAGATTTGTCATCTCCAAGGGGCTGCTACATTCCGTATAGGCTGCACCATCCAAGGAACATTGAAATGTTACATTGGCGTCATTAGCCGAAAATGTGATCATCGCGCTGGATGACGTGGTCATATTGCCGGGCCCGCTGTCGATGTTCGTATCCGGCGGTGTTACATCAATTTCCCAGCTGAAGCTTGCCGGCGAAGCATCCACTTTATTCCCGTTTACTGCCCTGACGACAAACTGGTGCGATCCTTCTGATAAATTGTCATAACTCATGGGGCTGCTACAAGCGATAAACTCACCCGTGTCCAGCATACATTCAAATGTCGAATTATCTCTCGAAGATACAAACTCAAAGCCGGCACCCGCTGAATTCGTCAAAGGATCCGGCGCACTAACGATGGTGGTATCCGGTATGGGTTTATCCCCCTCCTCTTTGTTCTTTTGTTCATCATCATGAAAGCACGCATTAAGCATACCGGTGACTAGCAACACCAGTGCAACCTTGGTCACACTGCTGAGGATTTGACTGGAAATCACGTTGTGGTCCCCCCTTGGTTTTGGATTGGCATTTATAAAAATTAAACAACACAACTGCCTGGTTTATTTGTGGACTGACCGTCAATTCGCGAAAGCATTACAGATGGTTACAGTCACGTTTTAACAACACAGTAGCAACTAAGATACCAAGCTGGGATTGCATCAACCGTTTCTGTTGAGCCATCTATTATTATATAAATACCAATGAGTTGGGTTATTTATCTAGAATCGATGTGATCTGGTCCGACGATTTACATTCAGTGTTATCACTCATTGAGAGTTAAGTAATAAAAAATCAATTCTCATTGAGACTTTACTGATGCTCAGCAGGGTTGGACGGTAGGCGTTTTTTGTACGCTAATACGCCAGACATCCTTGCGGGCTTCCTTGTCTCGCTGAACCAAGCGCATTTGCTCCAAAATCTTTAGGTCTTCTGCAACCGTGGCGTCTTTGGTACCCGTTAACTGGGTACACGTTTTCTTATCGATTTGTTGATACTGTTCCAAATACACCAAAATGCGCGACAGGCGAACCGCCGGACGAATCTTGTCGCCTCGTGCCTTAAGACGGGTTACACTTTTTGCAAACGTTTCTACTATGCCGGGACGTTGTGATTCCATTTTTAGCAAAATTTCTTTTGCTTCCAACTCAGATGGAGGAGATTCTTGGCTGGCCCAAACAGGCGACTGCCCGTCTTTCCCACTACCGTTGCACATGAAACCGTTGTCCAATTCCAAAATTCTACAGACACGAGAGTTTTTGGGTTCAATAGCAGTGGTAAAAACCGGCGATGTAATAATACCCACCCAATGATGATACTCGGGACCGCGATCCAGTACTTGCTGCATCAAAGTCCTGATCGTTTGGCTGTTATGAACCGGTTGTTTTGCCATGGATGCAACCAGCGATAACAGCGCCCTCAGTGACCGAACATTCCCGTTAAACGGTAACTTGAGTCCGCACAGCCATCGAACAACTTTATAGGATAACTCTCTGTGTTTATCCGAACCTTCATTACACTCATGCCAGATGGTTTGCGCTAATGCGGGTATATCAGCGATGCGCTCCCGCAGTGGAGCCACATGCAATACTCTGTCCTCGAAACGATAAATAAAGTCCTCGCGCCACTTTTTTTCTTGCATCAAAGAAGCGATATCCGCGTTGGTCGCAAACATAAGCCACACCGTTGTCTTGCGTTCACTTGTTTCCCCCAAACGACTAAAACGGGCTGCCTGCCCCCTTGCCGTGGACATGATTCGCAGCAGTGCGCCCTGTACACCTGGAGGTGCAGTGTCGAAATCGTCAAATAGCACAGCGCCATCACTGTAGGTTTCCAACAAACCGGGACGATCCTCATAGGCGTCAGCATAAGCTCCTTTCTTATGGCCAAACAACTGATCCTGCAGTAAATTCTCGGTTAACCAGGCGCATGCTACGGCCGTGAATTTATTTTTTTTCTCTCTGGAGCTTGCTTGAAATATGGCATTGGCTGCCATTTCTTTACCAACCCCGGACTCTCCCAATATTAGGGTAGGCGTCCACGGACCATGATGCCCCTTGGACAGACGACTAATCTCAGAGCGAAGCCGGTAACCTGCCGTACTCAAGCCCACCATTGGGTGATGCATATACAAATCTCTGAGAAACGCAACAATGACATTCTGATTCTGCTGATCCCAATGTAGAACTACTTCACGCCAATTGCATATGTCTATCGTTTGATCGCTCAGGTCCTCCTGCGCAATATCGCTTAAACACCAGAAATATGCATGATCGGACAGCATTTCAGGTATTTCCTCGTACTGTTGCAACAGGTAGCGGGTTAACAATATTTGTCTGCCGACAATGATGAAAGGCCGGCCTTGCCAAAAGGCCTGATCTAAATGGTGTTTATCAAGATGGATGAATTCTATACCAGCGCATACGGATTTTAACGCGTCTTTCAAAGAGGATAACCACAGTACGGAAGAATGACAATTGTCTTCCAAATAATAAACAATCAGCGAATGATTGTTCGGACTGACACTCTCCATGAGCCATACTCCCCCGGCAGTTGAAAAACGTATTTTTCAAAACACTGCCTCTTACTGTACCTTCAAACCTTCCACTTTACAGATCTTCTTCCTTCATCCGGGCTAAACAACCCAAAACAGCGTTCTTCAACAGCACCTTACTTTTAACCGAGCAAAGTACCAAACGCCTGTCTTTTTCGCTGCAAGGTTCAAAGTAGTCAATAGCTTCCTGAGAACCAAGAAACGCGGACCACAAAATAATGTAACTATCCGCTTTAATATTATTCTTATGTTCGTATGTGTTTTCTTTTTCCTCTGCTCTGATTTTCTCATAGACTTCTCTACCCGCCAAGTCCTGATCATCATCAAACAAATCCAAAATTACCAGATCCGGTCGCTGCTGGATATCCAGCGGCCAGGTAAAATCTCTTGACGTCTTGGTATCCAACGTAAACCCGGATTCCTGTTCCGCTGACCTTACTACACTAAGCGCCCGATCCAACTGGGTCTGGTAATCATCGATAATCCAAACACGGAAGTTCACGCAACACTCCTAGGCTTGACCGGAATAGGAATTCGTAATTCGGTTTGTCCATTGCTAACGATAGAGACACGAGACTTAAAACTGTACCAAAGTAAATCGCGAATCAGCGATAAACCCTGGCCACTGGCTTTCCCGGCACGTGCCCAGTTTTCCAAATCCTTGATGGGGCTGGGCATTGACTCCAATCGAGCCCTATGGTCCCGAGCAATGAGAATGTTCGACTTGATACACAAATGTACCTTTCCCCGAACAGTATCAACATAGAAATTCAATCTGGCTTCATTATCCTCGGTTGTACTTTTATAAGTATTAAATATCCATTCTTGTAAGACTAACACCAGAATGTGACCCAAGTAGGGTACTTCCCACTGGTGCAAATCGGAGTGCATCTGAACCTGCGACAACTTGGTTTGTTTTGCCATTGCAGCATAGAATTCCTTTCTTGCACCATCGACGGCCATTTCTGTAATCTCCAGCAAGTCCAGACTCACTGAGCGTCCGCTGAGATCCAGGCAAACGTTTTTCACCATGTTGGCAATATGATGGTTGTATTTTTGCGCAATATGCGAACCGTAGCTCATCAGCTTTTCCTCCAATTCCTCCGGAGGAACCTCTATAAAGTCTATCACGGCTGCTCCATAGGCACTTAACGTTGAATGATATTTACCTCGAAACAGCAATAGGGCCAATATTTGTCGCCGTTGGCGTAGAGACGCCTTATACAAAAAGGCCATCACGATCAAAAACAGCAGAACAATAAACACGGCCAATACCGGCCACATCGCAACGCTGCTATCGATTAAGCGTGTCATGGGGTGAATTTTTTTGTTTATAGTGTATTGTGCTAGTTCAGCCGCATTTTTTATTCGAATGTCGGCCAATCCATCGTCGTTACCTTGGGCGATACGCCTCCATAAAAATTGCATTGCTTCCAGATTCTCCAAGGTCTCCACCTGATTGGGCCAATCCGCCAATTGAGGATAGCTTTTCCGGTTTAACATGGCCTGGTCAATTGTATTGAGAATTTGTTGCCGTGTCTGATCTGACATATCTAAAGTATGTAATAGTTCGGAAACGCCAAAATCGGGAAGATTTGCCGGTAGATAGCCATTTTGAGCCAAATGGTTAAGGTGAGCCGTATCGCTCACCAGGAACCGAACTAACTCTGATGCCAAAAGCCGCTCTCGGCTGTTTTTGGTGACCATAAGTTCCGACCCGCCTTGAAACGTCACCGGTAAGGCGGCTATGCCCAAATGATCTTCAAACGCAATTTGGCCACTGCTTTTAGGGTACATCCTTTGAAACATTTTTTCCCAATGTTTCAAAAACCCCACGGGCTCTATGATGGCGCGATACTTTCCTTCTATGAAAGATTCAATGGCCTCCACATGCCCTACCTCCGGAAACCCAATCACACGGACAGGTTCGTACGGGTTGGCTGCCGGAACGGAGGCTCTCTTTGCAATCAGACGAGGCACCTCCAGAGCCGTTTCGGTATTGAAATGGAACATGTTATCGTCAAAGAGATTTCCTCCGCCGCCCCATACCAATGGAGCGTAATCGTGAATCAAGTTCAGCGTCAAACCGATTGGCATCACTAGAAACGCTCGAGTTTCACCCGGATCTTGAAGCTGATACCGATAAAATTGATCCAACAAGTGGTCCCAGGTGCTGCCATTGATGTAAATCGGACGCGCTGAGGTTGTGTTTGGTGTTTGTCGCCAGTAGTACAGCAACCGCAGATCGTAGGTATATGGGACGGAAAACCTCTCAATGCTTTTTTGCTCAATCTGATGGGTTCTTTCGTATTGTTCAAAATACGCTTTCCATGTAGAGCCGATTTGCACTACGTCCGGCATTTGAAATTTCTCTACGATTCCATGGCCCAGCAATGCCTCGTTAAGTGAGGCAAACATTCTGCCCCATTTAATAAATCTCAGCTTCAGAACCACTCCCTGAGTTTGGGCAAAGCGTTTAAGTGCCGATAATGTGTGCCTCTGAGAAATAATCGTAGACCAGTTGGGTTCGGCAGATTCCGGATTGCGAATGAACAATTGATCTCGTAACACGGGAACTGTCGTATTGAGCACGGTTATTGAGTTACCCACGCCGAATTCCTGATTGAAACGATCCAGTTCCTGTTGTGAGACTGTATGAGCAACAGAATCGTCACGAACCAGCGGTATCAACCAAACCACCAGCTCACTGGCGACGGCGTGAACCGGAAGCATCAGGACCAATATTAATAATTGCCGCTTAACAGAAAACCGTCTCATTCGATGTTTAACTACGTATGCCCACTGAGCTTCGCCCTCGTACGCTTTATCTACTGCCGCTGATACGACGACGATAGACAAACACAGACAACAGCAGCAAAAGCAGGAACGGCTCCATTGCAGTGCGTCCACCATCATTGGAGGTTGTGGCTACCGGGTCCGGTACATACTGATGCCAATAGGGGTTATAGCCCAATTCAGCAAACAGATACCAGGATGTCGCCCCTACATGCAATCGACTGAAATATTCCCAGTTAAACCCGGTAGTGACACCATCATGCGATGCGGCAACAATCCCGCGACCATCGGTATTTACGGCCTGGGTCTGAGCTTTTTGTATTTCCGAACGGTAGAACCTGCTGGAGTTATCGCCGTTCATTCGCAAAGCCAGAGCCATTTGGGCACTTCCCTCAAACCAAACCCCATCCAGCTCACTACAGTTAAAGTCGAATCCGCTGAAACCATCACGACTCAAGGCACAATTGTTTTTGGCCCACACCAAACCTCGGCGAATACGTAAATCGTCCGGAATCGCCATCACGGCCCAGGCTTGAATATCGACGGGTATATTGTCTCTGTTGACAGTCACACCATCATCACCTGTACCCGTCCAGAAAAATCCTTCTGTATTGTTCCACATGGAATCCACCAATGTTTTTGCATGCTCGGCGCGCTGCCGCCAAACATCATCCCCGGTGATGAGGAACAAGCGTTGAAACGCCGGGTACAAATCGATGTTATGTTCTGTCGCCTTGTAAAGCAATTTTTTGGGTGGTGTGGTATTGGTGGCTGTCTGTTCCCAGCCTTCATAGCCCCCCATATACCCACCGGCCCCCCGATCATCGCGAGTGAATTGCTCAACCCAATCTCCCATGCGCTTGGCGGATTCCAGGTAGCGAGTTTCACCGGAGACTTCGTAATAGGTGATCAACGCGAGCATAGCCCATGCGACATTTCCGGTGTGAGTGCTGACATTGAATTCGTCCTCATACCATTGCTGGGCCTGGATGTCCCACCAACCCGGAAGTTTTGCCGTACTGGGTGCGGGATCGTACAAATCGCCGGACATATAAGCATTTCGTAACCGGCCGTCATTGTAATGGCGATCATTTTCCTGGGCATACACTAACGCATCGGCCAGCAATCGAGCTCGACTCAAGTCATCTTCACTGCCGCGTGCAATATAGGCCAACATAGCCAAAGCATTGTCATAGACGTAAGCGGTATTGAGTAATGGAAATTCTGTTTTGTTATCCAATATGGTGAAGCTTTGCAGGAAACGTAGCCTGTCCCTGCGGTCTACATCGTATTTAACTTCATCGATATAGAATATAGGGTCGTTGCGTACCAACCAACCAAATGGACTGACAATATGGGTCAAATCCAGACCTTCCAGCGGAATTTCATATCGTGTCCAATCCGTGCTGAGCGATAAAGTCCCGGTCGATGCCTCCGGTTGCAGGGAATCCGGGTAGGTTCCGACCACCCCTCCTGCAACGAACTCGACCGGCTCATTACCCAGTTCACCCCTGGCGTAGAAGCTGACTTTTGTGGCACCACTAAGATCGAACCCGGCAGCTGCGAGATTGGCCCAGTTACTATCGGGTTGCAGCCAGCGAATCCCCACCCAGGACGGTAGGGCGGTTTCCCATATGTTCTTAAAACAGGTTAAGCCGCTATAACAATTCACTTGCCATTGTGGGTCCACTTGCAGGATGTCCGTGTATCCCATCCACCCGGAAGGACTGGCATGGTTAGCGCCGCTATTGAAATCGGTATAGATGTGAAAACTGGTATGGTACTGGTCCATAGTGGATGTGAGATAGTCGAAAGCGCGACTGGTCGAATCGGCACTCAGATCCAAAACATAAACCATACGTACCCGCTCGGTAGCATGATTTCCGGCTGTGTCACTAACGTTGAAAGACAAACGGTAAGAACCTGGAACGCTGCTATCAACCAAACCCCGGGTCACCACCCTGGCGCTAATATCACCATCTCGATTATCCGTTGCACAAACCGGCTGAAGCACATAAGGTTGCCCTATTTGCAATATTTGAGTATTTATCCCATTCAAATCGATTACAGGCACGGTTTCATCATACGGTGTATTTCCATTGAAATACTCCAAAATTGCCAGATCGGTTTTTACATAATCATATACTTTCAGTTCGTCGATTTGACTGCGTGAAAAACCGTACCATCCAACCCATCCGACGCAAAAGTTACCGGCCGGGTTAGGGTTGGAACCGGATACGATACCATCATAATTGGATTTACAAGCACCATCCCAACATACTTTAAAATTGGTTTGTGTCCCTTGGATTTGCCAAACTGCAGTTACCAGGTGCCAACGATCGTCATGGGCAATGGGTGCCGGTCCCCAGGCTTGATCGAAACTGTTACTGACATTCTTCACTTCCATGATGATATGATCAGCATTCTTAAATATCCCTCTGCTGTTCGCAGAACCCAATCCGCCAATATCAAAAAAACCCAAACGATTGGCGTTAGGTGTCTTGACCCAGAATTCCAGCGTTCCCTGGCTCAGGTCCAGGTTACCTTGTAGGGGATAACAAACTCTGGTGGAATTAGAGAAATCGGCTGCATTTCCCACCACTCCGGGAACAATATTCGGCCAAGCAGATCCCGCAGAAGCACCATTAACTTGCATTTGATCGAGGCTGTCAAAACTTTCGTGAAACAACAAAGTATCGGCCTGCGTAACCTGCATGCTGAGGATTAAATAGATAGCGCAAGACAACTGGATAATTTTCATTCACCCCTCCTTCCCTTGCGTTGTTGGTTTTGTCGTTGGTTTTGTCGTTGGTTTTGTCGTTGCCAAACTCAACGACTAAATTGCGTTATTTTTTTCATTCAATATTCCTGTAACGCAAAAGCAAGGCCAGCTTACTTCATGGGGTCGGCCACTGTAAATGGTTGATTTAATGGAAATCACTGGTCCGTGTGATCGCATAACACTCAACCAATAACTCTCAGTAATACATTGCCATGTATTACTGAGATTATAGAGGTTTGCCCTACGCGAGGTATGTGATGATAATCTGTCGGTACGGGTCTGTAAGAAAAACGGATAGACGGCAGTTTTGTTATAATCGTGAATTTTTCAGGATTCTAATTAGTAATACACATTCGCCGCCATGATATCCTCCAGCTTGATCGGGTAAGTATACTCGCCCCCTCCAACATAGGTTTGGATGCGAATGGTCTTATCGTCCACGCTGCGCAGAAATCCTTTGCGTTCACCATAGGCGGTTTGTACTTTGATGCCCTTACCAAGATATTTCATCAACTGGGATTTTCTAACCGGCAACAAGCTCGCCTGCTTAACAATAGGCTGGAGACTGGCAGCCGTAATCGGTTCCGGCAATTGACTTTCAACCTTAGCCGGCACTTTATCTTCTTTGTCGGCTTTGTTTAAGCTTTCAGACGCATCGGCAACCACCTCTTCGTTAGTCCAACGAATGGTTTCCATATCGATATCTGCACCATTGATGCTCAAATCCATTCCCAACATACGCATCGCATCAGACGCCTTGTAAAACTTCAAGCTAGTGAGTGAAATGTCGTCAGTGGGTTTCAAGCTCAATTGCAAAACGCCACCTTCTTTTAAGTAACGACTGTATGCCTGAGCCAGATTTTCCGGAAAGACGGCCCCGAACTTGCGCGACATACCGTTTAAGTTGGCCTGAACATATTCATCTAATGAGCCGTTGTTGTTGGCCGCGCAATAATTATTACGGCGTTTATAGTAGCTGGAATCCGCCATTTTTAGTTTCAGCCGGGAGATGGTCGGTTCTTTATCGGCTATCTTGGTGAGCAAATTGCGATCCGGGTCAATTTTAAAATGCAGTTCCAGTTCAGCATTGCCCATATCCTTGGTATTGATCTGGCCGACCATTTTGAACTTATTGGTAAATTCGCTATGGTTAACCTCGAAGCGAAAATCGGCTTGAACTTTGGTGTACCCCATAACGAGATAATCATCGAAAGTGAACATTTCGGAACCCGTACAACCGATGGCATCCATATTTTTGAAATCCATTTTTGATTCCCGTGCCGCCGCCTGCTGATATTGGGCTTCACTGAGCAGCCTGAACATATCATACTTAAGATTGGTCTGCAGATTACTCACTTCCCAAACAAATCTCTCGGGTGGGCGCTCCATGGATTTACGAGTCAATTGTAACAACTCAAGAAAATTATCAGTGCTAAGCCGGAATTCTGAAATTGTGATTTCACCGGGAGCCAAACGTGGTTTTATAACGATGTCCTGAATACCAATGTCACCGTCTATCGTACTGAATACGGAGTCATATTGGATGTCCACAACCGACCGGATTGGCGCGATGGCCTTATCAAGGCTCGACTGAAAATTGTACAAAATATAACCCTTTACCGCACCGTACAAAATTACTGGCACTATCAAAAGTTTGGTAATGGACATAGTTGATTCCTCCTCCAAGGAATTCGATCTGGGGCGTCAGAAGAAACCTGGATACTGATAGTAGTAGTTATATAGAAATGCTAACACAGAGTTGGAATTTTACACAAAGTGATCGCCTTTGTTTAATTTTTCCGGCACTACTTAACTCTACTTATCACTACTTAAGTATCTTTGTAGGTCATATCAGTACATCAATTACCGAAAAATAGTCGTGATCTCCATCGGCACTCAAAGTAGAATGCCAACTTCCTTTTTTCCATGAACTTAATAACGCTTTAGATAGTTTACTTTAGTTTTGCCGGTCAACTCGAAGTATTAATATTTTTTGCAATCCCTTCTGTAGTTGTTGTCGTAGTCGTTTTTTACTTATGGAACCTCTGATTAATTCCTGAATGGCGAGGCGAAAAACGCAGGGAATATCGGGAATATTCTCAAGTTTTTCAACGAAGCAATTGACAATTTAGGCCTCATATATGCCATTCACGGAGTTAATCAGAGGTTCCTTAACTAATAATCAGCTGTATCTTCTGTGGAGGAGCTTTTTGTGACAACCATAAAAATACCTATGAAATTGGGGGCCTTTGCTATTGGTTTGTGTTTTCTTACCACCGGTTTTGCCCATGAACCCAGAGATAATGTGGCCGACGGTGCCTACAACATCGTTGTTGGCTACAGTGCAGAGCCGGTATATGCCGGTGTGGCTAATGGCATGGACCTCACTATACGCAATCCGGACGGCAGCGCTGCGGATGTTCAAGACATTGATTTGGATATTACGGTGTTGTATCTGGAAACAGATGCGATGGATTCGAAAGTCAAAGCCTCTGCATTACTTACCGGTGAATTGAGGCGTAATCGGTCTACACCCAATAATTTTGACATTGATTTTATGGCTACGCGGGCCGGAGCCTATGGCTTCATCATCAAAGGTATGATTGATGGTAATATGATTGATGAAAAATTTGTTTGTGGCGGTGGATCGCAAAATCCTGAGGGGCGATCTTTTGGCTGCACAGGTTCTTTGCAGAAATTTCCCGGTGGCAAAAAGCACAGGGATGATGACTGATCTGTGCCTTTACAACATCAGGCGGATAGGTTCCTCTATCCGCTTTTCCAACCAGTCATGGCAGGTGCCAGTCACTATAACCCTTTGCCGGATTCCCTCTATCAAGTAATTAAAAAAATCATTAGAGCAGTACACAATGCGATAAGCAAGGCTTGTAGCCCGGACATAAACCAATGGCTACCGCTTACCCGACCCAGAAAAACGCCGAGAAAAAATATGCAAGTAAACGATAAACCAATTGCGCTGGTAACCGGGTCTGCGGGTAAAGCTACACCGCGCTGAGCCATCCACAAAGGTGAAATAATGAACAAGGAAATCAATAATGGGGACAAACCGTTTATCAGACCCACCCACACCGGTACCCAGCGAGTTGCCTTAATGTGATCGGATCCGCTAAGATCGTTTGCAACCATTGCGTCTTGCAAGGATTTGAGATCTTTTTGACGCTCAGCTTTTTCACTCAAATACGCGCTGGTAATTCCACTCATCGCCAACGCGATGGCAGCCCCAACACAGGCGGGAATTACAATATTGAGATTTACACCCTTGCCCACATAGAAACCCAACAATAGCCCCAACATGGTCAGTGCGCCGTCAAATCCGTTAACCACAAAGTAGCGTCGGGAAATATCTTCAACCCGGGTTATGGCAAACAAGCGCCGGATGGTTTTAAGACTGGTCATGAACGCAATTAAATTTCGTTACTACTATCAGGAACATTGACCACATCCACACCATCCACACTGTGTAATGACCCACCCATTTGGCTGATAACAGCGACAATTTCATTCATTTCAAGCACCGGTGCTTGAATAGTGATTTCCAATGTCTCCGTCTTTTCGTCCATTTCAACGACTTTCAGTGCAACATGCGCCTCGTTGATATGTGCTGCTATTGTCCGGGCAAATTCCAGACTGTCCGGTTGATGTGGTTTTAAAACATCCAACACCAACCGAGTAACCCGAACCATATTCCTACCTCCTTTTTTGCCTGCCTACTGACACTATTGGATCAATTCCGACTCCAAGCGATGCGTAACAAAACATCTTCCTTGCCGTAATGATATTGAATTTCTCCGCCATGGGCTTTTTTAAGTGCTGTTCCTACTCCCCGAGCCAAATGGGCATCGGTGAACTGCACCTGCAACTCAGAGTCCACTTCCCGCATTGCCATCACCCGTTTTAAGGGATGGTTCAATTTCTCTCGGACCTCATAATTGTGTATTAAATTGATTATGTCTCGTTTGTGTGTCTCAACGTAACCGCCCGACAGATTCAAATAGGCAGCCGGTACTTTATCTCGTATACGGGAGCAGGCCGGGCAGTAGTGGTGGTATTGTATTTTCTGAAATCTTTCCCAGGTCCAGTGTCCTCGCGAATAAACCGCGTAGCATTGCGGGCATTGGGTGGCGCTTTTTAATTTCAGTTTGGAATGGTAGGGATCATGTTGCAGTTCCTTTATAAATCGGTCCCGGCGTACAGTATTTTTTCCAGGTTTATCAATCACATGCATAACGGTGTCTCCGTTACTTGTTGACCTTGTTATAAGTATGGCACAGAGTGGAATTTTTGACCTGTTTTCGATCAATCCACCTGTTTCTATTTCTTTTAATAATTTCACAAAGTGAAATGATTCGTTGTAACTGTTGACCCAATGTCACATTGTTCCGGGTTCATGGTATTACAGATATTTTGCAATGTTGCGTTCAAGCGGACCACATCCTATCCCGATAAATAACACGAATAATCAACTACTTTCTAATTCCGGGACCATTGGCTGTATTTGCAGGAATCCGCGGGAGGTGACATATGAAAAATTTGAAACTGATCGTAATTTCCGCGATAGTCATTTTAAGCTTTGCGCACCAAGTCCACGCCAAAGCGACATACACTTTTGGCATCGTACCGCAACAGGCAGCCGGAAAATTAGCACGTTTGTGGAGTCCTTTTTTGGACTACCTGAGCAGAGAAACGGGCCTTTCCTTTCAATTTGCCACAGCGAAAGACATCCCGACTTTTGAAAATCGATTAGCCAAAAGCGAATATGATTTTTCGTACATGAATCCCTACCACTTTGTATACTTTAATGAACGCGCCGGTTATCAGGCCCTGGTAAAAGCGCAAGACAAGAAAATTCGAGGGATTGTAGTGGTGCACAAAGATAGCCCCTACAAAAAACTGTCCGACTTAAAAAATCAACACTTAGCCTTCCCCTCCCCTAACGCTTTTGCCGCCAGCATACTGCCTAGAGGCGAACTGGAAAACCAACAGATTCCATTCAATCCGGAATACGTTTCTTCACATGATTCAGTTTATATGAATGTGGCGCATAAAACCTTTGCAGCGGGCGGTGGTGTAATGCGTACTTTTAAGAGCTTCAATCCTGAACTAAGGAAACATCTGCGAGTGCTCTACAAAACCAATGGCTATACTCCACATGCGTTTGCGCATCATTCCAGGATTCCTAAAGAGCACATTACCCGAATATCCCAAGCCCTACAAAAAATGCACACCACGACAGAAGGAAAACAACTATTAGCCTCTCTGAAGTTAAAAGGTCTGATCCCGGCCAAAAACAGCGATTGGGATGACGTTAGAAAACTGAAACTTCAATAACTAACGTGAAACCATGATAACGAAAGAAAACCAAAGTGTCATTCCGACTTAAAACCATACTTGGCATTGCCGTGATCGAAATTCTTTTGGTCACCATGATCATTTCATTTGGTTTAACCTGGCTGAAGGAATCCAACGAATCCTCCTTACACACACAAGCGGATAATATTTCCCATTTATTGGCTACGACCGCCAAGGATGCAGTCATTTCCTACGATGTTGCCACTCTGGACGAATTTCTAAACAACCTGCATGAAAAAAACGGTGTTGTATTTGCCCGTGTTTCGGGAAAATTCGGTGTACTGTCAGAGGTAGGCAATATTGAATTGTTACAGGAATCAATAGACAATCCTAAACTAACTCATAGCCCAAATATTCCTATTGTCCATGAACACAATCACAAGCACGAAGCAAATGATAAACATATAGAAAAACATCTCATATACAAGGGCGTACACATTGTTACGGTAGAAATTGCTGAGGGCGGCAGCGTATATGGAGAAATTTCATTAGGGTTTTCCAACGAGCATATTAGTGATTTAATAAAGGATGCCGCCCAAAAAGTCCCTTTGATCGCCTTAAGCGGCATTCTGTTGTCTGCCCTGTTTTCGTTCGCACTGGGCACCTATTTAACCAAACAACTGAGCCTTCTACGCAAAGCGTCCGTAGCAATACGCGAGGGCCAGTTAGGGGTACAAATAGATGTCAAAGGATCAGACGAATTAGCCGAGACTGCACGTGATTTCAACAGTATGTCGAGCAAACTGGAAACCATGTATGCAAACCTGAACCAAACCTTGAAAAAGTCTCAAGATCTAGCGATTGATTTACAGGAAAGCGAACATTATACCAATACGATTATCCACAGTGTGGCCGACGCAATTATTTGCACCGATACCAACGGGCTGATCGAACGAGTTAACCCGGCATTTTGTAACATGTTTGGCTATTCTGAAGTTGAAATCATTGGAAAAAACGTCAGCGTATTGATGGCGGATCTAACTGAAGAGAAACATCAAACCTATCTATCCAATTTTCTCGCAAAAACGAATAGGCAATCCACCGTTCTGAATTCGCGCCGTGAATTTACCGCCAAGCGAAAAGACAATAGTCAATTTCCTATCTCGTTGGCTGTTAAACCGGTCCAGCTCATTGACGAATTGATATTTGTTGGCTTGATCCAGGATACAACCACCTACAAAGAAGCGGAACACAAATTGATTCAAGCTAACAAAGAAGCGATTGCAGCCAGCAAAGCCAAAAGCGAATTTCTTGCCAACATGTCGCACGAAATTCGCACGCCCATGAATGGTGTTATCGGTATGCTTCATTTGGCCGGAAAAACCAAGGATGATAGCCTTAGAGAAAAATACATTCATACTGCAATCGGTTCTGCTGACATTTTATTAAACATAATTAATGACATATTGGATTTCTCCAAAATCGAAGCCGGCAAGCTCAACCTGGAAAATATCACTTTTAATCTACGCAAAATCGTTGAAGACACCGCCGACCTTTTAAGTCAGTTGGTGCAATCCAATAAGATTGAAACCGTATGCTTTTACGACTTTAATATTCCAGACCATATTTTCGGTGACCCTACGCGCATCGGTCAGATCCTGATGAATTTGTGCAGCAACGCGGCTAAGTTCACCGAAAAAGGCTGCATCAGCATTTCCGCGACCTCGAAAACAAGTGGGTTTGATTCCTGTTTGATACGCTTTGAAGTTACGGACACGGGCATAGGTATAGAAAAAAATGTCAGCGATAAATTGTTTTTGCCCTTTGAACAAGCCGATGGTTCCACCAGCCGAAAATACGGGGGAACCGGCTTGGGGCTGAGTATATGCCGGCAACTGGTGGATATGATGGGGGGTAAGATTGGTGTAGATAGCGAATTCGGGAAAGGGACTACTTTTTGGTTTGAAATAGACTTTAAAAAAGATTTACGGGAAACATCTTATTCACCCGCCACCGTTAGCGGCAAAACGGTACTTCTAGTGGATGACAACCGCACCAATGTGGCGGTGATGTCCACCTATTTGAGGGGGGTGGGATTTGAGGTACTGGAATGTCTGGACGGAAAACATGCGATTACTCTAGCCGAGGAGCTTAACCGAAAAAAAGTAGATATAGATCTGGTTATCATGGATATGCAAATGCCTGAGTTGGATGGCATGCAAACCGCAATTTTACTGCACGCCATCGAACAATTTCGATCTACACCTATCATGATGGTAAGTTCCCTGTGCCCACCCGACAAGATCGACTCCAAAACCGGAATTCGGCTATTTATGAACAAGCCCATACGGTACGAACAGTTTATTGAAAACGTATTTTCCCTGTTGGCTGATGATGCTGCAGCTGCAACCGACGATGCCACACCTGTTGATAACTCCGACATTCCGGCTGCTACGTTTGCCACTTCCGCTGCGGTGGTTCTGGCGGAAGACAATATTGTCAACCAGGAAGTCGCTATGGCGATGTTGGAATTTTTGGGGTTGAAACCTATTTTGGCGGAAAACGGCCAAGACGCGGTCAATCTCCGATTTGAGTCCCCGGTTGACTTCATTTTTATGGATTGCCAAATGCCAATAATGGATGGATATACGGCAACAAGCGAAATACGCCGCTTGGAAGAAGAACGGGGCCTGAATCGAGTTCCCATTATTGCTTTAACTGCCAATGTGATGGCTGATGATATTGAACGTTGTACACAATCCGGCATGGATGACCATATACCCAAGCCTTTATCCGAACAGCACTTAATTGAAATGCTGAATAAATGGCTGCCTCACTCAAACAAGGAGACAAATTCAATGACGAAACCCAATGCTAGTTCGGAATATGACAATATACCAAGGCTGAATACGGAATGTATAGATGACCTGTATTCCAAGGTGGGAGACCGGCTCCTGTCAATATTAGATAAATACAAAACTAACTCTGCGTCTTTACTGACACAGATTGATGATCATCTGGGGTCGGGTGACTTGGATAAAGTTCATGCTAATGCCCACACCTTAAAAGGCAGTAGCTTGACAATAGGGGCCAATTTGTTAGGGGAACTGTGCAAGCAACTGGAACAATGTACCAGGGATAATGACAGTGAATCGGCAACACAGCTCGTGACCAGAATTCACGTGGAATTTGCGAAAACATTGGAACTTATAGACACCCAGTTGGACGCCAAGAAAAAAATCGCTTGATCAGTCGAGTTAGACCGACTAAAACAGAACCGTACGAACCATCCTGATGGATGACAATCCTGTGCTACTGTCAGGCTATCTAAGATGCGAGTTGAATCATACAGGTTCTGTTTTTTTCTCTTAATTCCTGTATGAAACCCGCCGTATATTCCTGGTTTAGTTTCAAAGTTTCAATATCAACACTTTGCTTCAGAAACTCCTTTTTGTATAAATCGTGCTTTTGAACCGATTCCATATTTGCATCGCCCGTCAACGACAAAATTTTCAAATACACCGATTCCAAACTGGCTTGCGATATAGACACTGCATTAAACACCTCATCATGGAGCAGCAGCTCCAAAGCATAGACAATGCAGTTGACAGCATGTACCGCTTGCAACTCAGCCCCTGTAGCGTCTTCTTCTATTTGAGGGGTATGTAATAGGTGCTCGCCAATGTGTTGTTCAAAAACACCGTCGTCTACATCAACGCCGCAAAGCCGGTCAAATGCCATATCCAAGGATGATGTCACCCTATGATCCAGAGAATCACCGTTTCTGTCCATAAAATCTTTTAAACACGGCAAGTGCCTCTCCGCACACAATAACGCAAAAAAAACCCGACCTTTATGGTCCAATTGTTCCAGTTTAACTCCCAAATCGTGGCTACTAAAGTCAGAAGGCATATTATTCCGGTTCATTAACTATATGAGTATCTTTTACAATATGAATATCGCGTTGCGGAAAAGGAATTTCAATACTATTTTCCCGAAAGGCTTTATCGATGGCGAAATTAATATCACTAACCACATTGGTCCGTTCGTCAATATTAAATATAAAGCAACGTAATTCGAAATCCAGTGAACTTTCCCCAAAACCCAGGAATAATACTTTTGGATCAGACACATTTTGTCCAACCGCAACGGAGGGGTGGGCCTGGGCTATCTCCAATAAGATTTTTTGCACTTTTTCCGTATCCGTGCCATAGGCCACCCCAATGGGAACTCGAATTCGTCCCCGGGTATCGTACAACATCCAATTGGTGACCTGGCCGGAAATGAGTTCCGAGTTCGGGACAATAACATCGGCACGATCGAAAGTTTGTATCTGCGTGGAGCGAATGCGAATCCGCTTAACATAGCCTTCTGTGTTTCCTACCACAATCCAATCACCTGTTTTCACCGGCCGTTCGAACAACAAAATCAAACCGGACACAAAATTGTTAACCACATTTTGCAAGCCGAAACCAATACCTACAGACAATGCCCCGGCAATAATGGCTACATTCGTAAAAGTAATTCCCGCCACACCCAAAGTTACCAATATGGCCAAAGCCACCCCGATGTAGCCCCCCATGGTCACGACGGTTTCCCGCGCGCCAAGCCCCAATCGGGTTTTAGTAACCCACTTGTTTTCCAGCTGAGATTTAAACCAACTGTTTATCAGTATTAAAATGGAGAACGTGAGTACAGCCAACAAAATACGGGACGGCACTATTTTCAACGATCCGATAGTAAATCCTTCCCTCACCAACAGTAGTATTTGCGGTAGCAGTGTTTGCGAAAACCCCCAGAAAACCAGAACTACCCAAGCCAGGGTAATCCATAAGAGAGAATGAGATACAAACCGAAACCATAATTGTCCGGGTAATTCTTCGCCTTGTTTTAAACCCAAAATACGTCTGATGCTTCTATGATAGCGGCGCCGGCCCTGCTCCAGCCCATCGAAAAAATCCTGTAACAGCTGGCCGACCAACAGGCCAACGCCGAGGATTACGAGACTTCCGTACATCAAAACCAGGACGGTAAAGGAAAAATTTCGGTAACCGCTCCACTCGGAAACTAAAACTGCAACCAGAATAAACTGAATGAGTAGACGCACGAAAGAAGTGCCTGCAAAAGTCGGAAACTCGCCCAACAATCGAGTAATCCAAATCAGATTCAGGATAAGAAAACCCGCGTACACTCCTCGCGTCAGCAACACTGTGTGTTCCGGTAGACTCTGTTGCAGTAAAGTAGAAAATAACAAGTAGCCAACAAAAATCAGAATTAAAAATAACTCCAAACGCCGCGCCAGTGACTGCGCCGCTTTTGACGGTAAACTAAAGCACAGCACGGCTGGTGCCGGTGGCCACAGTAATAAACGAATCACCGCATTTATTAAAAATACCAGAGGTAAGCCATAGACCACCCATTCTACAAATGCGATTTCCTCTCTGCCACGGAACAAAACATATATGTAGGCAGCCACAAACAAGCTGGGCAATATGTAAGGTGCATAGTGGGAGAAACTAATACTAACCGAGCGATGGAAACAGGATGAAAAATCTTCGGTCCAGGAACGTTTCTCAGCCCAGCTGCGGCAAAATAAGCGCAAACTTACCCCCATTCGAACGCACGCCAAAACCGCCAGCAACAAAATTAAGGCATGCACCCCACCGATATCATTGAGGCCTGACTGGGAGGTAAAAAAACGTCGGGTGGAAACAAACATCTCCTGCAGTTTTTTAGCGCTGTCTTTTAACAATAACTCCGAAAACGTAGGGCCTTGGGCAAACAGACGTTTAGCGCGACGCTTTTTTATCTCCGTACTGACTACTTCCAGCAACTCCTGACTGAGTTGATTGCGAACCTGACAGTTCGCCAGCGTTTTTTCCACTTCCTGCTTTTCGCGGCTCAATGAGTCTCTTTGCTTGGTTACCTCAGTGGCTTCACCTTTCAAAGGTTCACTGATGGCTGCCAAATCCTTACTAATGAACTCTATTTTTTTTTGGGATTCTTCTATACAACGGTTGGCAGCGCTGGACAGCGCGTTTAACGACTTGGTCCATTGCGTCAACGCGTCTTCCGAGGCACGCTGATTTTTCAGGTCAGACTGTATGGCTTTAATGGTCTGTAAATCGCTGGGATCTCCATTCTCTTCGGCGTGAACCCCGGAGAGCATCCCAGTTAGCAACAAAACCAGCACAGCCAATTGTTGCGTCAATCTTGATAGTTGAACTATTGAAAAAGTTGGATTCGACATTATTTTGATTCTGCTATTACCAATAGTTAGTAGTATAAAAGCATTATCTCGGTTTGCCGAACTATTCGTGAAATAAATTATCTATACGAGCATGAGACCATTTCGAAAAACAGTGAACTTATCCAGGAGATAAATGAGGATGATTTCAAAACAACCCGCCTTGCGTGATCACTATCACAAGGCAAATCACAAAATAATCACTGCCCTGTGCTGGCTTTTACTATTAACCGGAGCCTCTGCCCAGGCCTCCTGGTTCGGTTCGAGTTCTCCCACCATTGCTCCCATGTTGGAAGAAACCATGCCCGGAGTGGTTAATATTTCAACAAAAACCACTATCCGTGCGCAAGAAAATCCCCTTTTTAACGATCCGTTTTTTCGACGTTTTTTTGATTTACCCCAACAGGAACCGCGCGAGCGTAAGTCTCAAAGTCTGGGGTCCGGCGTCATCATCGACGCCGAAAACGGCTACATCGCCACCAATAATCATGTAATCGACAAGGCAGACGAAATCAGTGTCACCTTACGCGATGGTCGTAGCTTTGACGCAAAAGTCATAGGAAAAGACCCCGAAGCCGACCTGGCCGTTCTCAAAATTCAAGGCGATAAACTCACCTCCTTAAAATTTGCCGACTCCGACAAAGCCCGTGTGGGTGATTTTGTAGTGGCTATTGGTAACCCCTTTGGCCTCGGTCAAACCGTGACTTCCGGGATTATCAGTGCCATGGGGCGCAGCGGTTTAGGCATAGAAGGTTACGAAGACTTTATTCAAACCGATGCATCCATTAATCCCGGCAATTCGGGTGGTGCACTGGTCAATTTTCAAGGAGAACTGGTGGGGATCAATACCGCCATTATTGGCCCCAGCGGTGGAAATGTGGGTATTGGCTTTGCCATACCCAGTAATATGGCTAAGGACATCATTGAACAATTGATCCAGCACGGTGAAGTCAAGCGCGGAAAATTGGGGGTGATGGTACAGCAACTGACACCCGATTTGGCCAAGGCCTTTGATATTCCCTTTGGCAAAGGTGTTCTGGTGAGCCAAGTCCAGGAAGGCTCTCCCGCTCACCGAACCGGTATCCGCCAAGGCGATGTTGTCATTGCTGTAAATGAAGAGAAAATCACTACTCCGGCCCAGTTACGCAATGCCATCGGCCTACAAAGGGTAGGTAAACAAATCAGCATTACAGTGTTACGCCATGGCAAGGAAAAGGTCTTCAATGTACGTATTACCGAGCCTGAAAACCATGCCAAAACCGAAGTGATGGAAGGTGATCAGGAGGTGGACAGTGACAAATCCAAGCGCCTGGCGGGAGCGTTTGTTGTGGAAATAGGTCCCGGCCACCCCTTGTACGGTGAAATCAATGGTTTGGAAGTTAAAAAAGTACGACGTAACAGCCCTGCAGAAAAAGCCGGCCTGCGTCGTCATGACATTATCGTATCGGTTAACCGAAAACCGTTAAAATCCATTAAACAACTGCGCAAAGCCCTAAATTCCAAACATAGTGTGTTGTTAAACATTCGCCGCGGTGACGGCGCTCTATTCCTTGTTGTTGAATAGATGGTAATCAGTATGAGCGTGGGTTTTCCAACGGGAAGAGTGTGACGTACAGGGAGACAGCAGGTCTCCCTGATTACAAGGGAAAATGGCAGGCGACCTTATGGACCTCGCCGGATTGTGTTTCCAATAGCTCCGGTGCTCGGAGTAAACACTCGCTGGGTTTACCACGGTTAAGGTACTCCGGACAACGTGATGCAAAGCGACAACCCTGAGAGTTTTGCGCAAAATCAAATACTCCCCAGGATATCCCGCTATCAGTGACGTTTTCGGCTTCCGCGTTATCTTTATGAACCAATGATGACCAAAGAATTTTAGTATAAGGGTGGCGAGGGTTTCTTATTATGGCCTCGGAGGCCCCCAGTTCCACGATACGGCCCAAGTACATCACGGCTATTTTGTGACTGATTAATTCCACCAACTGCAAATCATGTGAAATAAACAGATAACTCAACCCCAAGTCAGTTTGCAAATCACGCATCAGGTTTACCACCTGTGCCTGAATAGATACGTCCAGAGCACTGGTGGGCTCATCAGCAACGATCAGTTTGGGTTCTACTGCCAGCACTCTGGCTAAACCGACCCGTCGTTTCTCACCACCGGACAACTCGCTGGGAAAACTGGTAAGTTTGTTTTTCTTAAAGTTAACCATTTCCAGAAGTTCATAGACTCGATTCCGTACTTGACCTTTATCCAGACTTTTTTGATGAATCTTCACGGCCTCGGCCAGAATATCCCCAATCCGCATTTTAGGGTTCAAGGCGGCATCCAAATCCTGAAAAATCATTTGAATCTGACTGCGGTACTGGCGAAACTCCCGGTTCGTTATATGAGTGATATCTGTACCGTCGTATATAATATTACCCGAGGTCGGTTGTACCAGCTTAACTATGGACTTACCGGTTGTGGTCTTACCGCAGCCGGACTCCCCCACCAGACCCATAGTCTCGTTTTCCTTTAAGTTAAAACTGACATCGTCCACCGCAGGTACGGTAGATTGGGCAGTGCCGAAGAACCCGCCATGATGAGCATAGTGTTTGCTCAGATTCTTGACTTCCAAAATAGTCTTAGACATGAGCCACTTTAACCTTTTTCAAACAACCAACACCGAATGTGATGTTTACCGTCCATTCTAAACAAAGGCGGTTCCTGAGTTTTGCATTTGCTTTCACATTGAGTCGTGAATTTTTCGCAGCGCGCATAAAAGCGGCAACCCTGAGTCAGATTAATCGTATCCAGAACCTCTCCGGGAATAGCCGGTAATCGACCGTTTGCATCCACATTACTCAAATCGGGGATCGACGCCAGTAATGCCCGCGTATACGGATGGCTGGCATCTTCATTGGCTTTTAACACCAATTCCGCCGGACCGTTTTCCAGTACTTTGCCGCCATACATCACCGCTACTGAATCCGCCAACTTAGTAATAACACTGATGTCGTGACTGATCAGTATCGTGGTAATCCCCAAATCTGTTTGTAACTCCTGCAATAACTCCACTATTTTGCTTTGTATGGTGGCATCCAATCCCGTGGTTGGTTCATCGGCAATGAGTAAAGAAGGTTCCGAGGAAAGTGCCATGGCAATCATCGCTCGTTGACACATCCCGCCGGATAAACCGTGAGGATAGTTTTCGAAACGCATACCGGGTGAGTCGATTTTCACTCTTTCCAGCCAACTGATGGCTTTTTCTTTTGCTGAATTATTGTCTTTGATCTCGGTATGCAGCTTAATCATTTCACTTATTTGCTTACCAATGGTTTCATAGGGGTTCATGGCTGCTTTGGGATTTTGAAATATCATGGATATTTGCTTACCCCTGACCGTAGCCATATTCTTTTCCTGTTGCTTTTTCCAAGCCCGGTTATCTTTACTAAGCTTGAGTATTTTGCCGCTATTGTGTTCCAATTCGACGTATTGCTCTAAGCCTTCCAAAAGATTGACAGGATTTCCTTTCTGATTCAATAACACCTTACCGGTTAATACACCGGGATTGGCGCTGATCAGCCCCATGGTGGATAACATGGTAATGCTTTTACCACTTCCACTCTCACCTACAATTCCCAAAGTACTCCCTTGCTCTATGGTTAAATCCACTCCATCCACAGAGCGGATGAAAGCCTGTTTGGCACTGGAATAGAAGTAGGTACGAAGGTCCTCTATTTGTAACAAGGGAATATGTTCCACCTACCGCTCCTTGCGTTCCAATACGTTGTTTAGCCCATCACCTAATAAGTGAAAGCCAAGTACGGTCGCTAAAATTGCTAAAGCCGGCGCTGTAGAAGGCCAGAAGTTACCTTGCATGAGATAATTGGATCCCGACTGAACCATATTGCCCCAGGAGGGCACCGGCTCCTGCACACCAAACCCCAAGTAGCTCAAACTGGTTTCGATTAAGATCGCTTCCGCCATGCCAAGAGTTGCCTGTATCAACAAGATAGAACGACAGTTGTACCAGAGGATGTGTTTTAGAATAATCTGATAGGTTGGTAACCCCATAGCAATTGCCGATTCGACAAAGTTACGTTGCTTAAGAAATAATATTTTGCCACGCACCAGACCAGCCACAACCGGCGCTGTAGTTAAACCAACCACTATCATGATGATATAGATATTCGGAGTAAAGGCGGCAATAAACAGCAAAATTAACACCAGTCGAGGAAAAGAATCGATAAGATTGGAGAAATACTCAACCACCGATTCCACACGCCCACCCTGATACCCTGACAAAATCCCCATAATTGAACCAAGACTGAGAGATATGAATATGGACAGAAGTCCAGGAACAAAATACGCTTGAATCCCAATTATTAAACGGGACAACAGATCTCTACCCATATAATCCGTGCCCAGAAAATAGCCGGATGTCAAAGGCGCAACCATCATATTTTCCAAGTCCATACTGTCCGGATCACTAGGCAACCAATTCAACGCACCCAAGCCATAGGATACCAATACCGTGGCCAACACCAACAAACCATAGACGATGTAAATCAAATCGATTTTGGAACAGGTTTTCCAAAGCGGTAGATGTGAGTACTCATCTATGGTTTCGGTAGTTTGTATATATCGGGTTTTCACTCGTTGGATGCTCGCGGGTTAACGGAGATGTAAATAAATCTGTTACAAAGACTGGCAAAACGGACAAACACAGCCGTGACGATCGCAATGCCCATAATCACCGGGAAGTCTCGATCTAAAGCTGCTTGCCAGGCCAGGCGTCCCATCCCCGGCCAGTTGAAAATCTGTTCCACAATAATCGCGCCACCGATCACAAAAGGGATTTTTGAAGCGATAATCTCGCTCACGGGTAACAGTAGACCCTCTTTAAACGCATGCCTCCAAACAGACGCCCCCTTGGCACGGGCCGTACGAATATATTCTTCGTTTAAAACGCGTCCCAGCTCTTCATGCAAATGACGTACGATTTCACTTATAGCGCCATTACCCACCCCCAGCAGCACGACCGGGACGGCGATATAAACCCAGTTCCAATCAGTCTGAGATCCTGTCAGCACCGGAAACATCCCCAATTTTTGAGTAAACCAATAAATTGCTACATACGCCAACCAAAACAGGGGTAATGCCGATACGATATAAGCAAACATTTTTAAGATCCAAGCTGTCTTGGTACCTGTGTGGATCGCATTGTATATAGAGACAGGTACAGCAATAAGCAATGTCACCAACAAAGCTCCCATCGTCAGCAGCAGCGTTTTTAAACCGCTATTCCAAAGCTCTGCGGCCACCGGCTGACCGTTGCGTAAGGACTCCCCAAAATCCCCTTGCAACATATTAATCAGCCAGGAAAAATATTGGCCATACCAGGTACTGGGTAAACCCAATGCCTGCAGTGCCGCTTCTCTTTCTTCCCCTTGCAGCATACGTCCGCCCAGCATGGCGACAAAAGGATCGCCGGGCGCTAAATACAAAATTAAAAACACAACCCAGCTGACCCCCAATAGCAGCAAAGCGGTTAACAGTAACTCTTTGGCGGATACTGCCACTAATCTTTTAACTTTTTGTTGGCTCATCTGGAGAACTTTGGCTTCCTACGGCGCTTACAAAGAAGCCGATTGATATCCAGGAACGAAGCACTGCTCATTCAGGAGTTAAACAGACATTCCCGAGATATCAACCGGCATTGGTATAGTTTGGTACTCTATTGCTTACCTTTGGGCATATACCAATCATCCGCGAAAGAGAAAAACTTATAGGGATGGATCTTTACGTGTCGAATATTTTTGTTATACCCGGCGTAATTGGTTAACGTCCACAAGAAAGAGTAGGGGTTTTCCTCGGATAAGACAGCGTGAAGTTTACGGTAGATAGTGCGTTTTTTCTCGTGATCCAAGCTCAGTTTGGCCTCTGTAATCAAACCGTCCACTTCCGGATTGGAATATCCGCCAAAGTTGTTCTTCCATGGCCCGATTTCTCCGGAATGAAATAACGAGGATATATCCGCAGAATCGTCAAACACCCAGGATGCAAACATGATGTCAAACTCATGTTTCAAAAACACTGCTTCTTTCCACGCCTGCCATTCCATAAACTCAACCTTGATATCGGCACCGATCTGCTTCAAGTAATTTTGGAACGACAACACGACTCGTTTGGTTGCTTCGCTTTCTTTTGCAATGGGTACCCGCAAAGTCAAATTCAGTTTTTTTCCATCCTTCTGCATCACACCGTCACTACCTTTGCTAAAACCTGCCTCTGTGAGTAAACGTACCGCCTCTTGACTGCTGTATTCCATCGGCTTAACGTCCAAATTGTAGGCCCAACTACCGGGAGCAAAGGGACCGGAAATCACAGTTCCTCGATTATTAAAAAAGGAACGCAACATTTCGTGGCGATTGATAGCCATGGTGAACGCTTTTCTCACCCGCTTGTCTGACAACAAGGGGTGTCGTGTGTTATAACCAAAAAACGCATAGGACAAAGCATTATAAGGTTGTAACACATAGCGTTTGTCACCCTGTAACTCGGGTATGTTTCTCGGATTAACCAATACAGTCATATTAATTGAATTAAACATTAGCGCTTGGTTCATAATATTTTGATCGGCGAATGGCTTAGCCACAAATTGATCCAAATGAGGTCTACCTTTGAAGTATTCCTCATTTGCAACCATTACAATATCTCCATTGCCGGTTACTTCTTTAAGAATATACGGACCCGTACCAATGGGTTGGCGGACAAATGGGTCATCTCGTTTCAAATACTGCCCATTGGCCGGACCATGCTCCGGAATGATCTTAAAAGTAAACTTAGCCAACGCGTTCAAAATGGGGCGTTTCAGGGTAAACTCCACTGTGTAATCGTCCAATTGTTTTACCGACTGGATAAATTCATAACGTACTTTCAGCGGTGTTATAGTCTTGGGGTGCATCATAATTGCGTGTGTAAACACGACATCTTTTGCGGTAAAAGGTTTTGAAACACCCTCTCGCGGATGCCATTTAACATCTTTGCGTAAGGTAAACGTATAAACACGGTTATCATTACTGATGTTCCACTTTTCGGCCAATTCAGGAACTATTTGCTGTTTTTGGTTTATACCAACCAAGCCGTTAAACAGCAACTCGGTGATTCGCATCGCAATCATATCGTTGCTGGTTACCGGGTCTAGAGTAGCCGGTCGCCCGTATTCGCCGTAATTTAAAGTACCACCGTCCGGCTTACCGTCCTTTCTTGGAATCGCCTCTACCGATGAGGCAACGGCGATCAACAATATCGACATCAGTGTCAACTTAAACTGTGTTCTCATCTGGATACCCTCTACATTTATTGCCGTAATATAAGCTTAATAAGCATGGAACCTGCCTACACCACCGTATTACATACAGTGAGTGCAGCCTCTATTTTTTACTAAAAGATCTTTACATCCCCTGCACTTTTGAACTCCATGGAATAGATTCCTTGAACGGCGTTTTGGATGTTTCTTACCACCGGAAATTCTTTACTCAGCTCAAAATATATTTCCAGGTTTTCAGAAAAACTCTTGTTAGCTAAATACACTTTGGCTAAGTTCACCAATAACACCGGATCATTGGTATCTATTCGGTTTTTCATATTCTTATCGCGCCCGGTTTCCAGATATTCTAATGCCACATCGACAATATTCTGTTGTAGATAGTAATTACCAATCGCCATGTTCAATGTTCGAACTGTCTTTCCACTCATTCTATTGGAAACCGCTTTTGCGGATCCCAAAGCTTTATAGCACTTTTGGCTAATTCTGGAACAGGCATTAACCACGTCGGCCAAAACATCGGGATTGGTCTTATTTTCTGCTGCAATCGCTTCCAGTTCTTCAGATATTCCTGCGCCTTTCTTTTGCAAATACTTCACTACCAAGGTTTGGATTCTACCTTTAGTGGCCAACTTTTCCGGTAACTGTACCGTGTGAATTGCCCCAATGTCACTGATGCTGCTTTTATCCGTGGCAAAATACATTGCGGATTCTGCAAGATAGTATTCTGAAACACCCAGGTATTTTTGTTCAGATTTAGCTCGGTTGAGATAAAATTGGGCAGCCTGCCTGAAAACCTCAGACATCGCTTTTGAGAGAGTCATCTTGTAAAATCGCAGGGTTTTTTGCTTTCCAATGTTTTCCACATGGTCCGGCACGGATATGTCCGTCCTTTGCAATAGCTGTAAAGCTTGACCGAATTTTTCCGGCGTTGCATACACCAGCAATACAGCATTGAGTATTCGCGGTGTAATTTTATTGTTGCCAATACTATTAACGAGATCGTCGACTATTTTGCCTGCTTTCTTCTTATCGCTTCCTGTTGTGTAAAGCGCAACAGCCAGCTCTGCCAGGACATCTTTATCGGAGGTCTTGATATTTTTCCAGATATCAATTGCCGCACTCTTGTTCCCCAAATAATAGTTACTTGTTCCGGAGGCAATTGTGCTGATATCCTTATATTTTTTTTCCACTCCCCGCCTGGATTTGAAACGTTTGTAATATTTCAAAGCTTTTAAATGATCACCCATGGAGGCCAAAGCTTCACCATAGTATAAATACGCGTACTTGGACTTGTTTTTTTTAAATCGCTTAATCAATTTCTCCATGTAACGATTTTCGGTTTCCAAGGAAGAATTGTACAATTCCTGATGCAAGATTGAGTTTTTGTGGTACGCCAACCCCAGAGCGAAATTGGCACTGGCGTTATTGCCTAAAGCATGCATTTCCCGTTGCAGAGTCTTTGCGGCTGAGTCGTAATAGTGAGTTTTTAGCAGTTTACCGGCGCTGGTGACCGGATCAGGTTTTGCGAACACAGCCGCCACCCATACTGTACTGGCAACCGCTATAGAAAACCATACTATTTTTTTACCGTTCATTGGGCTATATCTTTAAGTTGGTAATTCTAGTTAAATAAATTCGATCCCATTGATCAACTTGAGTTCGAAATGCTATTACACCGTCTTTGGAACAACTCACATCGTGGTTTATGTTTGTCCCGGTATCCAATTTCCGACTCATTCCCGAACCAATATCAGCAATATAGATGGGACTGTAATCATGCTCGTTGTTTTTCACGTACACGATATGATTCCCGTCCGGAAGCCATGCCGGACCACTGGCCACATCAGGAATCACATTGGTTGCCACCACAAATTGTTTTAGATCTTCCGTTTCAGCTAAGTCCGCATCAACAACAACAATGGACCACTTTTTTGGATTCCCTTCTTCATTGTAATTGCTATAAAAAGCAATCTTCTTTCCATCCGGTGACCAAGTGGGGCTTAGATCATCATAGTTCCATCGGCTTATAGCACGTATGGTAAATCCCTCTCCCGGATTATCCAGAACAAGAATGTCGTGGTTTTCATTACTACCGTACATAACTACTATTTTTTTCCCATCCGGTGACCAACGCGGGTACAAGAAAGATTCATTACCCTGACTGACTCTTTTCAACATCTTAGTCTGCAAATCCAACAAATATATCAACGCCCCTCCGGAGCGTCCCGACACAAACACCACATTGTTTCCAGAAGGAGACCAATGCGGTTGTGCATCTTTTTGCCGTTCCTTGGTTAACCGTACTGCAGCAACGGACTCCAAACCATCAAGATAGATGTCGTAGTTTCCTTCGCCGGCATTGCTCATAAAAACAAATTCCTTACTGTTCGATGACCATGTAAGGTTGGCATTGAAGCTGTTTCCAGCTTCTTCGAGCTCCGGTAGCAATATATCCAAAGCGAAATCCCCTGAGTCCTCTACTTTGGATTTGTGATAAATATTCTTTAGAACATGACCTTGAATCGTTGCAATAACTATTTCCTGTTTGCCGTCGGAAGCGCGTTCAAAGCTCAAAATTCCTCCGTTGGGTGCCCAACGGGGGTTGGAATCATTCTTTCCGATTTCATTTACCGGCATCAACGGACGAACATAGTCCGGTTTCAACGTCAGTTCCTGACTTGTCTCTGCGACCACACCGCCCTCGCCCGAGTCCGGCATCAATTCCTCCGGCTTCACCTTCGCATCAGGAGTGATTGGCGAATCTGTCGTCCTGGCATTTGCGGCGTTTTTCTTGTCCGCAACTTCTTCGGCAGACTTTATTGGGCCCGGTACAGGATCCGGTATCGCAGACAAATCCGTCCAACCACCTTGGTCTGTGCCATTCTTGACATCCGAGTTAGCCCATGTAATTGACCCCGCTAAAAAGAGCGCCAATCCGAATACTTTAACGACTTGTGACAACACCAAACCTCCGGAATTAAGCGTCTACCTTTAACTCATTCCATAAGCGTTGCGCGGTTGCTTTGATTTTCATGTATTCCTGATTTGTCTCCAGTCCTACCGGAAAGAAGTCAAAATATTGCTGCCAAGCTAAATCGGCACTATCCTGAAGCGCCGATTTTCCCGTCAACTTGTACAGATTGTGGAAAGCGATAGCTGAATAATAGTAAGTGTCGTGCAACACCTCATCATAGCTTTCGTTAGGAAAAAACCGCGTATTCTCTTTGGCTGTATTCAGCGCTTTAATGGCTTTTGCAAAGTATTGTGCCGCAGATTTTTTATCCACGTCCAAAATACTATCGCCTTTGGCGTAATACGCGTGTCCCAAATTGGTATACACCACTGCGTATTGTTTCAAAACCAGGTCTTTGACTTCCGGGAGTTCCTGTACGTTTTCAAACTCACGAATTGCGGCATCGTAGTCCTGTTTATCGTCCAAATATATTTGCGCCAGTCGATGTCGTGCTTCGGCGTAGTCCGGGTGCATTGAATTCGTTTGTTTGTACGCTTCTACGGCGGCGTCAATTTTTCCACCGGCGTGAGCCTTTTCTGCAATTGTGACAAAATCTTTGTACAGTGTAATTTTGTTGCTACCGGTTCTATTTTCTTCACTTTTGTTAAACTCGATCACTTCTTCCCAGTCTCGGTAATCTCCACCCAACTGCAAGCGAACCGTATGAAAACCTAAGGTAACATTGTACGGTTTGTTCATAGGAGTAACGCCAATTTGCTCATCGTCGAGGAATACTTTTGCCCCTGCAGGTTGCGATGCCACAGTGAGCATAGAACTGTAGGATTGCATCACGAATTCGTAGTTTTGGTTATTGGACTCCGGTTCAACTGATTTCATGATTTGCTTGTAACCGTGTTTGTAGAGAACCAGGTCCAGGTCCCGGCCTACTCTGGCTGGGATTTTTATCGTTCCACTACGGTTAGTAATTCCCACCCATTTTTCTTCGGCATAAACATTAACACCGGGCAAGGGTCTGGTATCTGCATCCACGCCGCCTTTTATGTTCAGTTGTACAAACTCGCCTTCCTTACCACTGGGCGAGTCAATTCGAACTACCCTATCGCCAACTTTTACTTTCTTTTTGATGGTTTCCAAGGTTGTATACTTACTACGCGCACTGTCTACTTCGGTACTGCCAATAGCCACCGTTTTGACGACGCGGCCCGCAGCGTCGCTTTTTACCGATCGAATTTCAAATATATCGTTTCTGGACAAGGGGAATAAGTCATCACCGAGATTTATACGGTAATTATCTTTGTCCACCGCAGTCACCATGCCCTCAAACGGATACCGTTCCAGAACTGTTTCTACAATTTCACCTACAGCCCGGCCGATCCTCCAATTACTGTCACTACCTGACGTTGCCACATGACTCATTACCAATTGACCGTCTTTGCGGTGGAAATTGACTTCAATAACGTAATCATTGTTCGGACTTCGACTGACGCTACCCAAAACCAGCAGATCGAGATTTCGAGCCAATCGGTTCTTTTCCCATCCTTTGCTTTTCAGTTTTTCCATACTCAACTTTGAGTTACGAACCAGTTTCACCAACTGAGTTTCCGGAACTTCTTCAAAAGCCTTGGATTCCTTGAAAAATCTTTCCTGGAGTTGCTTTTTCACCCTATTCGTTACAGTGGATATATCCTCCCCTGAGGTATTGCTGACTACGGAGTAAATACCCGTTTTGATTCGTGTTGGGGTTTCTGAATAGAACGTGCGCTCATAGGTTTTTTTCCCGTCCATTACAACAGATTTACTCCAACTTGAGGGAATGTAACCTCTGGCGACCAGGGTAAACTTGATTTTTCCTCCATGCTTACCTTTATGTCGATAGGTAAAGTAACCATCCCCGCCGGTTTTTCCCAGAAGACGTTTACCAAGATAGACCGATGCACCTTCAATGGGTTTTACCGTACCGCTCTGATCGGCATTGGCACTAAAGCGAATCACGGCACGTTCATACAGGTTGACTTCCACTGCATCGCCGGAGTTGCCCTTGTAGCTTACCGTTTTTGCGGCATAACCCTTTTTATCAACTTGTAAGCGAAGGCCTTTCTTCGGCCAGAAATCGAATGCATAAGCCAATCTTCCGTTAGCATCCGTGGTTCCAATGGTTTCGTTGCCGTTCTTTACAACGACTTCACTCAGGGGAATGTCTTTAGCAGCCACCACCACCGTTACATAATTCTGTAACCTGACATCCAGCACCTGGCTCAGTTTTTCTTCATTCTCTTTCTTTTCAACCTTGAATTCACCGTCCCAAACGTTGGTTTTAATACCGTCTGCATCCTTAACGACCGATACTTTTACGACCTGCTGATTCAGTTTGGCGATAGCGGTATTCAGAGAACCGTTCGCGTCAGTCTGACCGACGGCAACACCATCAACATTAACGATAGCACCGCTGACTGCGGCTCCATTGAATTCAGCATTGACCTGTAACTGAATGTCCACAGGTGATTCGGAACAACCGACAACCAACAACAAAAGAAATGCGGTTGCAAAAATATATTTAAATTGGCCCATTTGCCCCTCCATTAAGACAAATACTCCCGATCATCGAGACTTGGTTTTTGCGTCCTTACATGGACGGTGGCTGGATATTGACTTCCCCGGGATTGACGATTTTGTCATGATCGCTACGTGATGAACGATGAGATCGACGAGATTTTGACGGAATTTTTTTCAGATCCAATACCACCTCACTGGATCCATCCACTTGAACCGTCATGGTTTCAGTGATGTAACCGGTTTTTCCTGCTTCTATCTTGTATAAGCCGGGTTTTATTTTTCCATCTTCAGACTCGAATTTCCCACTTTTCCCGGTTCTGACCGAGTATGACGCTTCCTCAATGGGAAGCGAGGTGTTAATCATATTGACGACAATACCTTCGGCGTTCGCGTTAGGTACTTCCTGGTTGTTGTAATCCACCAAACGAACCATTCCGCTAATTCCCGTACCACATGCGGATAAAAGAAAAACACAAAAAATCGTAATTACTCGCGTAGAAAAGCCCATGGATAATCCTCGTAGAATTCGCGTAACTAAATTGCTGAAACTTGAAGCTAAATGTGCTTGCTAAGCTGTTGTATGGAGCTATATCGGCTGTGCCGATTACAGCCTTTAGCGGTTCAAGAATTCTTTTAAATTAAGGAACTGTGTCACTTTTTGGCACATCCAGTAACATCAATTTTTGTACCAAATAGTAAAACAGCTCACAAGCCAAGCAATGTCATTACATGAAACAAAGAAAATCTCCGCTCACTTTAAACCTTAACGGTAATACGTTAAGATAATGCTGATTTTTTTACAGAACCTTTGATTAATTTCGGTGTGGATATGGCGACAGGTATAATTCACAGAGTTAAGCGGAAGTTCCCTTACATTCAATAAAACTATAAACTCATGACAGTCATGGAAGTTCGCAGCAGGAACAGGGAAACGGCTCAGGAATTATTGCAACAATATTGCAAAATCCGCTCACAGACCGTTCAATTATGTGAGCCCCTGGAAATAGAAGACTATGGAATACAAACCTGCCCTGAAGTCAGTCCACCCAAATGGCATTTAGCGCATACTGCCTGGTTTTTCGAAACCCTGATCTTGAAACCATTTTTTCAAGCATACCGAGAATACCATCCGCTCTATTCAGATCTGTTTAACTCCTACTATGACAGTATTGGTCACTATCACCCGCGCGCGGAGCGAGGACAATTATCCAGACCAACCGTCAAACAAATATTTACCTATCGCGAATATGTTGATAGACACGTTGAGACTTTGCTCACTAACCCATCGCATCCGGACATGGCAGAAATTACTCGGCGCATTATCGTGGGCCTGCACCATGAGCAGCAACATCAGGAGCTTTTACTCACCGATATTAAACATGCTTTTTCCTATAACCCGCTAAGACCGGTATATACCGAGTTACCCGGTGTTTGCGCTGAAAGCCCCAAGTTTCAATGGCTGGAAGTAAGTGGCGGTCTGACAAACATGGGAGCAAAAGCCAAGGCCGGGACTGCATACGAAGAGTTTGCCTACGACAATGAATACCCCAGACACACCGTATTCCTCAATAGTTTTAAATTAGCTTCAAGACCCGTAACAAACGCAGAGTATTTGGCCTTTATGGAAGACGGTGCTTATCACAATGCCGAATACTGGCTTTCTGATGCATGGAAAACTCTACATCATAACAGTTGGCAGTCTCCATTATATTGGGAACAGCGTGACGGTGAATGGTGGTATATGACCTTGGCCGGCATGAAGCCCATCGATTGGCATGCCCCTGTGTGTCACGTCAGCGCCTATGAAGCGCTTGCTTATGCTCGTTGGGCCGGGAAACGCTTACCGACGGAAGCCGAATGGGAGTACGTTGCCAGGCAATACCCAATAGCAGGAAATTTTCGCGACACCGGCTATTTACAACCCAATGCGCTCTATGAAACACATACTATGGCTAAATTGTATGGCGATGTATGGGAATGGACTCAAAGCCCCTATTGCGCCTACCCTGGTTATAAACAAGCATTTGGCCCCTTGGGCGAATACAACGGTAAGTTTATGAGTAACCAAATCGTTCTGCGGGGTGGCTCCTGCGCCACCCCGGCAGATCACCTGCGTGCCACATATCGAAACTTTTTTTACCCACACGAGCGTTGGCAGTTTTGCGGATTTCGACTAGCCGAGGATATAGCATAATGCACACCCCTATTTTACAGGACATTGTCTTTCATGATTTACACCCGCCGGCGGTAAACATCCGCCAGGAAGTGTTACAGGGTTTGTCGAACCCGGAGCAAAGAAGAATATCTCCCAAATATTTGTATGATGAAAAGGGTTCGCACCTATTTGATGCCATATGTAAAACCAATGATTATTACCCAACCCGTACTGAGCACAGTATTATTAAGGACAACATGGAAAAAATCACCGGTTGTATTGATACAGGCTGTGTGCTGGTGGAACCCGGCAGTGGCAACAGCCAAAAAGTCCGCCAACTATTAGATGCCATTCAACCCAGAGCCTATTTACCGGTTGATATATCAAAATCCTATTTGAAACAAGAAGCACGAAAACTGGCAAGCGAATTTCCCTGGCTGGAGGTGCATGCCGTGTGCGCCGATTTTACCGAGCCTGTTCCATTACCTGCGGTGGATGAAACCGGGCCTAAAGTGGCCTTTTTTCCCGGCTCCAGTATAGGGAATTTTGAACCTGCTGATGCTGTTGAATTTCTGGGAAACATGGCAGACATGGTGGAGCGAGGCGGAGGTTTGCTGATTGGTGTGGACTTAAAAAAAGAATCCGCCATACTCAATGCCGCCTATAACGACTCCGAAGGCCTAACCGCCGCATTTAATCTCAATTTACTTTCACGCCTGAATAAAGATCTGGATGCGGATTTTGATTTAGACCGATTCGACCACAAAGCTTTTTACAACGAAGATCTTGGCCGAATTGAAATGCATCTGGTCAGCACCTCGGATCAACAAGTACAAGTGGCTGGGGAAACTTTTGAATTTCTCAAGGACGAAACCATACACACCGAAAACTCATACAAATACCACGTAGAGGAATTTCATGCTCTGGCCAAAAAAGCAGGGTTTCATAACCCCAAAGTCTGGACTGATGAGCAGGAATTGTTCAGCGTACATTATTTGGAAGCGGAATAACTCTGCTCCAAAAGTAGTACCGGTCGTAGGACAATTGGACCGAATCGCTTCTTTCCAGAGGCTCCGAAACTGTTCTATTTTTATTCATATCCCTATCTTAAAGTGTGCATATTACCCCTCCTACCCCCTTCCCTTTCATCATCATTAAATTACAATACCCACTCAGTTGCATTATTAGGAATCAGACTGTGTTGAATTTACCTGTAAACAACTGTTTTCTTTACCTGGGAACCAATGCAGGGGGCAATGTTTACAACGATATGCTCCATGCTCGACAAACCGTTCTGGTGGTGACGCCCTTTGTATCCAAAGAAAATGTAGATTTATTACTATCAAAGCATCGGCAAGGGGTTAACGTAATGTTAATCACCAGCACGAATTTTGAAGGAAAAAACGGTGCCAAACACATTTACCGAAAACTGATCAAACAATCTCAGCACACCAATGTTAAAAATCGGCGGCTGCGTTTGGGGGGTATGATTTTAGGGTATTTATTACTCTTATTGGGCTTGAGTTTGGGATGGTATGCAGAACTTATTACTCATGATCTGTTGTTGTGGGCCTACGCCGCCATCCCGGTAAGTCTGTTTTTATTTTACTTAATCAATCGTATCCGCGTATACAGCTATTCCTACACACCAAATATGCCGTTCCACGTCATCGCTTCCCCCTACGCCGACAAGCTCACCAGCAACCAGATTTTTGTCCATTCAAAAATTTATGTAATTGATGGTACGGTTGCGTATTTGGGCACAGCAGATTTCACTCGGGCCGGTTTCACCAGCCACTACGAGACTATGTTTCGAATCACGGACAATTTTTCCGTATCCAGCATTTATCATGAAATTAACGAAATTATTAGCGACAAAAGCCGCCTATTTAGGGATATCAACTATATAGGTAGTCGTATATACGAAGAACCGATGCATTGAGCGGAACTCGAAGTTACCAAAATACCCGCCAGTCACCTGCACGGTTTTGCTTGATTTCAATGCCAAAAGTACCCCAGGCTCCGGGTCTGACCGAGTAGCCGCTTTTATCCACCAAGCCCGTTAGTTGCACTTTGGCAAGAGCTTTTCGGTCTCTGGCAATGTATTTGAAACCGGTAACCGTTACATCAAAGGATTTATAGTGACTCAAGAATTGATTGATAAATTCTTTGCGCCCGGGCTGAAACTCACTAAGACTCTGCACATCGCTAATAAGACGTTTTTCCAATGCCGCCTTATACCGTCCCATAATTTCACCGGCTATTTCCACACCGGGCTTGGATGGGGTCAGGGGAGTAATCTCCAGCGGTGTATTCTCGCGGGGTTGTGCCGCCTGTTTCAGGTTGCTCAATTTACGAACTGCCTCATCAGCCAATTCGGATCCGGGAAATGCCGCTTTGATTTCCTTAACCAAGACCTCAATCTGATCTAACCTGGCCTGCTGAATAAACCGATTCAACTGCCCCCTATAGTGCTTTTCTATATGCGCCAATCCCTTATTTGCGCTTTCATTCCGGGGTTCCAAAATCAGGATTTCCTGGTAGAAGGACAGCGCACTGGTGCCGGATACTGAAAAGTAATTTTCTCGACTAAATTCCCGTTGCGCTTGAGACAGCAGGGATTTAACGCGGTTTTTCTTGTCAGCAGATTCACGCGTTGAGTTAACAAGCTGCTGTAAGCGTTGAACTTCAGGAGAGCGGGGATCCACTATGGCAATATTATTGATATGGGCCTGAGCCTTGGTCAGCTGTCCGCGGCTGATGTTGGTTTCAGCCAATTTACGATAATAAGCCAACAATTCCTTGATCCCCACTATGGCCGATTCATTGTTTGGATCCAACTGCAAAACCTGACGGAATTTTTCCAGGGCATTATCCCCTTCAGGGGCCACAATACGTCCGGCTATAAAATCGGAGCGCGCAGCAGCCAATACGTTGTCCACATTTCGGTTACTTTGACGCAATGCATCTTTAACCAAAGACTGAGCCGTTAAAGCAATGTTTGACCGCGGCGCCAATTCCACCATCACTCGAGCCAGCGCTTCGGCCTGCACAATATCGTCATGACTTATGCTATTGCTTACCTTCTTGGACAGATGGTTCAGTACCTTGTCCATCCCCTGCTTAGCCAGAGGATTGTTAGGCTCGAGTTCCAATACTTCCAAATAACGATAAGCCGCAGCAGTTCCTTCCGGAAACACTAATCGACCGGCTGCAAACGCCTTGTCCGCCTGTTCGATTAAATGCGCTATTTGTTTTTGCTCAGCGGACACCGGTGTCACTTGCGGAGCATCCAAGCTGTAAATCCAGAAACCGCCGAATGTAACAATGCCCACCAACAGCGCGGCAGCCACTGGAAGGCGCACGGCGGATTTTGGCTTTGTCGCGTTTCTTTCGTACTCATTTCTAACCACTGTCGCGGTGGTGTTTTGGTTGTATTTTGCATGCGCCTGGGCTTGTGCTTGAGCCTGAGCCTGAGCCTGAGCCTGAGCCTGAGCTTGAGCATGTGCCTGGGCTTGTGCCTCAGTCACAGCCTCAATAACCGCAGATTCACTCAACTGCTCCGTGGCTACATATTGTTGCGACGGACTCGTAATGGTTTTATCGGCTTCGGAACGAACCAAACGTCGGCCGCTTACATCGATCAGGCCTCGATTGGCTTGGGCGGAATCAGTTTGTGAAGGTCCGGAATCCATTGACATGATAATGGTCGTTTCCACATGATCATCGGCTTGTGGGTTTTCCAACATATAGGCAGGCAATTCCGGTGCTTGGGTTGTTCCCAATAGCATATCAGCCCATGCCAATATGTTTTGTGGTCTATTTTCTGCTTTAAAAATCAATGCATTGTCTATCGACAGGAGAAAGTTTCGAGAATAACGATCGGTGGCAATTTGACAAACCGGCGTGTAGGGATCCGCTTTGTTGTTGAGAAAGTAGGACCCTCGATTAAGCGCATCCTCGGGTTTGCGCCCAACAATACCGTAATAGAGTGTTGCTCCCAGTGCGTAAATATCTGTCCAGGGACCTTGTTTACCATTGCCCTCATTATATTGTTCAAAAGGGGCATAGCCGTAGGTCACCAGGCTGGTAAGCGTGCGTGTCTGACTTCCCACTGTTTGTCTGGCTGAACCGAAATCCAACAATACGGGAGAATCGTCCTTACGAATAAAAATATTTGCCGGTTTAATATCGCGATGGATAAAACCTTCAGTGTGAACCAAAGCCAAGCCATCCAGAATGGGTACAAAAATATCCAGTAATTGGGCTTCAGTAAAATTTCCTGAGCGTTTTTTGTAGATACTGGCTAAATCTTCACCTTGTTCGTACTCCATGACCATATAGGCAGTGTTGTTGTGTTCAAACACACTCACGACACGGACTATATTGGGGTGATTAAACTTAGCGAGAGTTTTTGCCTCCTTCAAAAAACTGTTCAACCCCCAACGGAACAATTCTCCCTGCTCTCCGGTCAAGGGTTCTACCGTATTATCCCCCTTGCGGGCGGCAAAATCGGTAGGTAAATACTCTTTAATGGCAACTGTTCGGTCAAGATTCGTATCCTCAGCAAGATAGGTTATACCGTATCCGCCGCGACCCAGCACAGATTTAAACTCATACCAATGAAGGCGGTAACCTTCCGGGAGTGTGCCACTGATACTATTTGAACTCACCTGATTTGCTCTAATTCAATTCGATAACTTCTGAAAAACACAACGTTTGAATACTCTACTAAGGAGGGCCAAGGTTATTGCTTTACTGTAACATTTTTGCCTTACTGATACATAGGCCACCCGTCCGGGTCCAAGATACAGTTTATCACTCCCAAACCTTCAAACCTACCTGATCATGACGCAATTCGCCATCGTTTTTAATATATTTAACTTGAAATTTCAAAGTGTTGAACGAAATCGGCCCAAACGCTCAGCAGTAAGCTTGAATGCCAGGAAAACCAGGCTGATTTTTCTACTCAATCCGCGCGCAATTGAAATAGTCCGTAACATCCCTTTGTGTCTGCTGCGGCAGCTCCGGTACAACCCAACCCTGAATCCGAGCGAAGTTATCGTACCAATACTCAAAACTGGCGGCATCTCTAAAGACGATGGTGGGCCTATCAGTGGTTTGTTCATAAGCCGCTACCACATGTCCCGCATGAATCAGGCCTATGATGGCTTGTCTAAAATGGTCTTTGCTACCATTCACGCGCTTGGAATTGCTTATGATGGAATGGGAAATAAAAATTTCCGGTGCTTCAGTCATGTTCTATCCGGTGTTATCTATCTAATTGATATTTAATGAGATATCAACTATAACATCAACCCCTAAAAACAAACAGTTTGCAAATCACATACCATATTCGCCCCTGTCTACTGATTTGGCACCTCGAAAAATTCCTCGTAAGGCTTACCCTTAGAATCTACGCCCTGACGATAACGCCATACCGTCCCCGTTTCCAAATCAATTTTGAAAATAGATTTCATCGATACAGAATTGCCACGAACAATCGCATTGTGCTCCGCAATAAATATCTGATAGCGCTGTTTCTTGGCTTTGTCTTCCTCCAAAAGTGGCTCATGTCCCATAGCCTTGGAACTGATAAAAACCGCAACCAAAGACAGTGCGGCAAAAAAACTCAATTTGTTCATTATGCTCTCCAAATCATTTCAAACCACAACATCTTTATTAAGAACGAAAGATATAACTGTTGATCCTTTTCTTTTTTAGTTATATGAAGCTCCTCATTCCAGCAATTGAGTATATCCTATTGGCAGGAAATAAAAAAAACCCCTACACATTTTATTAATCAGTTTGTATAGTTAAGTAAAGTTTCCTCAACTAATTACCCAGAATCGTGTTACGGATCGCACATAAAAAAGAGGTGGTAGAAATGGGAGAAAAAATCAGCCGTTCCAGTGAACACGGTTATATGTTGTACTACCGCAGGCCGGTTCAGTCCCGGAACAAAATGCTGTGGCTATGCTACATCGCGGACGAAGATAAATGGGCGCTTTCCTCCACACCCTACTTTCCCAAATCCGTCGACCTGGGTTACCGCTGGACTTCCCGAACCGAAGGTGTCATTACACTCAATATGGTTTCAAATCATAAATTCGGCTCCGACGCAATGTTTCTTGCCATTGAAAAATGCAAAGCTACCATCGCCCGAACATCCCCATCCAAAACAGACAAAACACCCGTTACCCCAAACAAACAAGAAAACGCCCTGGAGCAACGTTAAAGCAAATTCTGATCAATCGCTTAACATGTCAGATCCCAATGCCCCAACAGACTGGGCGGTGTACAAAGCCGCTGTATGGCGCAAACATTCCCAGTCGCTTCGCTTTGTTAAAAACACAGATACGATCAGCTTAGATGACCTGGTAGGCATTGACACACAAACGTCCCAATTACTGCGCAATACCCATAGTTTTGTCAACAACCATCCTGCCAATCACGCTTTACTGTGGGGTGCTAAAGGTACGGGCAAGTCTTCCCTCATCAAAGCGATTTTTAATGAACTAAGTTCGAAAGGCTTACGCTTGATTGAAATGGATAAAGATGATTTAGCATTTTTTCCGGACGTAGTGGATACCATCCGTGAACAGCCGTTTAAGTTTATTATCTTTTGCGATGATCTGTCCTTCGACCCTCAGGAAACCCAATACAAACACCTGAAAAGTGTCTTGGAAGGCTCCATCGAAGTGCCTCCGGACAATGTCCTGATTTATGCCTCTTCCAATCGGCGGCTTTTGATGCCTCAATTTATGCAGGACAATCTAGAGTCCTTCTCCGATCAGGGCGAAATTCACTTTAGCGACACCATTGAGGAAAAAACCTCTTTAGCGGACCGTTTTGGCTTATGGCTGTCTTTTTATGCGCCGGACACACAAAGCTATTTACGCCTGGTAGATCACTACCTCCCCCATGAAACTGACCGACACACATTGCACATTTTAGCGAACCGTTTCGCCATTGCCCGAGGCTCAAAAAGCGGGCGTACCGCAAAACAGTTTGCGATACACTATAGCCAAAATCAGTTTTTACAATCGCAACAAGAACATCAACAACGAACACAAAAAAACCACGGAAAAATTAATACGGATGTCTAATTGATTATGTGCGGACGATTCACCCTGTCTCATACTATAATGGAAGTACTGCAACAATTCGAAGCCCAATCGGAGCTGTCGGAACTGGAGGCCTCCTATAATATCGCACCGACTCAACCGGTACTGGCGATTCGAAGCGGCGCATCCGGACGCGAAGCCGGTATCCTGCGTTGGGGCCTGATACCCTTTTGGATGAAAACCTTGCCCAAAAATGCCCCGATGATCAATGCGCGGGCAGAAACGGTAAAGGAAAAACCCGCCTTTCGCGCCGCTTACAAGCAGCGCCGCTGTCTCATACCCGCGGACGGTTACTACGAATGGACAGCAACTGAAACCGGCAAGCAACCCTACTATATACAAAGGCAGGATAAACAAATTATGGCGTTTGCCGGATTGTGGGAACTGTGGACTGACCCAAAAAACGGCCAATCCATCACCTCCTGCGCCCTTTTAACCACAGAGGCTAATGCCGATACATGTCAAATTCACGACCGCATGCCGGTTTTCATTGAGCCGCAACACTACGAAGAATGGCTAAGTAACGATGATCCCTCTGTGTTGTTACAAGCCTCTCAAAGCGGGAAACTGGTCACTTATGCAGTGGATCGTTTTGTTAACCGCCCAGCTAATAATAGCCCCAAATGTATCGATCCCATTGAATAGAAACCCATGTTAAACAAGCAAATGAACACGGTTTAAGATGATTCCGGGCTTATTCAAACAATGGCAGCGCAGTCGCGCCAAGTTCGTGGCAGATATCGATATTTGGCGCAGCGCCCGCCGCAGTTTTACAGTACTGACTGTGTTTATTGCGGCACACACGCTGCTAATGATTCGCTTCGAAAATCTTTCACTGGGGGATGCATTGTGGCTGACCCTGACCACTATAACCACGGTGGGCTACGGCGACTTGTCCGCCGCCAGTGTGGAAGGTCGCATCAGCACCATCATCGTCCTGTATTTTGGTGGGGTGTTTGTGTTAGCACATTTTGCCGGAGAATATTTCGAAGGCCGACTGGAACGAAAAAAACGCATGTTAGAAGGAAATTGGGAGTGGGATATGGTTGATCATTTACTGATAATCAACACACCGGCATCAGGGGGTACAGCCTATTTTTTACGCTTGTTTACCCAGATTCGAATGATTCCGGAATTGAAAAATATTCCTATCCAGATACTGACACGCCAGTATCCGGAAGGATTACCCACAGAACTGCGCAAACTGCGCGTAGTACATCACACCGGATACCCGGATAAAAAACAGAACCTCGAAGCGGTCAACGTTCGTGCTGCCAAATATATCGTGGTGCTATCCAAACACGAGTATGACATTACCTCAGACGCTTTAACTTTCGACATCCTGCATCGGATTCAGGAATTGGGGTCAAACCAAGCTTTTGTGATTGCCGAATGTATTGATGATGAAAATCGCGAACGCTTAGTCAACGCCGGCGCTCATGCGGTACTGCGCCCGGTGCGCTCCTATCCGGAATTGCTGGTACGCGCCATTGCCGCGCCCGGTTCAGAGAAAATTCTGGAAAACCTTTTTATGCATGACGGCGATCATCCGCAACGTTATGAGGTTAAGGTTAAACACCAAACCTGGGGCCAGGTCGTGTCTTTACTGATGTCGGCCGGATGCGGCACCGCATTGGCCTACATCGATGAGTCGGGCGAGCCGGTCTGCAACGCACCGCCCAATCAGGAAGTCAACGCTCAAGCTTTATTGCTTATGGTAAGAGAAAACCAGGAGCCCAGTTCCGAACATATACGACGGGCATTGCAGATCAACGAGAGCCTTATTTAATTCCCGCTTCTCTTTGTTTCTGCCGGATATAAGCAATAATATGCCCGGTGTCTTCAGGTGACATAGCAATAGGCGGCATATTTCCAAATTTCCAATGATGCTGTTTCACGCCATCACGCACAGCCCAATGAAAAGCAATATCTGCATGATGTTTGGAATTGTACACCTTGTGCACCAAAGGCGGCCCACGATCACTGCCTTTTGCAGCTGCACCGTGGCATTGCGCGCACATGGAATGAAACAATTGCCCACCCTTTTGAGCATTACCCACAAATCCTTCCGGCGGTAAGTGCTGTTTCTGGCGCCATTGTTCCGGCGACGGTTTGTCACAAGCTACTAATACAGACACAGCCACAGTGAAAATAATGAATTTAATTACCATGCCCAATTTCCTTGTTAGGTAGTAAATTCAATTATATAAGAAAAAAACCTATAAAAGAAAAAAGCCCGGACGAACCGGGCTTAAGCAGCAGCAAAACAAATCGTTATTATTAGCGTGCCCCAAACGGAATCACGGAGGCGCTAGGCAAGGGAGTTAAAACACGCTTCCCGCTTTTCACGCTTGTGACACTTTCGTAATCATTGTACAACTGGTTCAAACGCTCTAATGAATCCCACATCATATCCGAGATGGCCACACAAGCCGCTAACGGAGTTTTTTGTGTTTCCCTCACACGGTCCACTTTCCACTGTAGACACCGCAAACGCTCCTGTCTTTCTTCCGCCACACTACCGATAAATTCATCCACCGTTTGCTGACGCAACTCTTCAAACGCCTGTGGATCTTTTACAGATAATTCAGCCCACAATTCAAAATTAAATTTTTCTTTTTGGAAAGAGTTACTAACCATACCCCGACTCCCGTTGCTGATCTTGCGCCCCAATTGGGCTACTGTCGGGCAAACCAGAAAGTTAAAAGTTACTTGTTACATGCACTTAATAATTCGAATCCTTCATTGTATAATTGCAGACAGTAACTGAATACCACGACTATTTCTTTAAAACCCGGGCCCGAACCCTCTCGAACTACCGGATAGTGCCACCCCGAAACTTCACTCTCTGAATTAAACTCTAGTGCACTTGAAGAACATTATCCAGATATCCCTGTGGGAGTCAATGCAGCTATGCTGTTGTATTTATTGATTAATAATTTACCTATTTTGTAATGCTTTGTTTTTATGGTAAATATTAAATCCTCTGTAACAAAAAATTGTTTAATATTTAACCTTTCCACCTTGCTCTTTGGTTTTTCAAGGACTTTTTAACATTTCTAGACGTAAGTAGTCGCAATCTATCGAAGTTCTGACTAGAATTTATCTCCTTTTCAAGCAACATAACCATATATTATATACGTGATTAAGTTTATCAAAGGCCAACGCTGGCAAAGCGACACCGAATCCGATTTGGGCATGGGCCAGGTTAGCGCTGTGGACTTTCGCACCGTCACCATCGAATATCCAGGCGCCCAGTGTACCCGAGTCTACGCAGCCGACAATCCACCCATTACCCGTGTACATTTTGGTGAAGGCGATGTGGTTCAAAGTGTAGACAACTGGAGTATGACCGTTACCCACGTCAAAACCTGTGACGATTTATTTGTTTACTGCGGTTTGGATGACAATAAGCGGGAACGAGAATTACCTGAAATGGAGCTGGCACATTTTACTCAATACAGTTCACCCAAAAATCGCTTAATTCTTGGCCAAGTGGATCCTACTCATTGGTTTGAATTGCGACTAAAGAGTCAGGACATATTGTACCGATTGAGCCAAACAGCGGTTAAAGGCCTTTATGGACCCCGCATAGGCCTTATTCCACATCAGCTATACATTGCCCACACAGTAGGTCAAAGGCCTGCTCCACGCGTGCTCCTGGCCGATGAAGTGGGGTTGGGAAAGACTATCGAAGCCGGACTGATTTTGCATCAACAGGTGCTCAACGGTCAGGCGCAACGCATACTCTTGCTGGTACCGGAAACCCTGGTGCATCAGTGGCTGGTGGAAATGCTCCGCCGGTTCAATCTGCGTTTCAGTATTTTTGACGAAATGCGCTGTGAGGCCATTGAGGAGTCGGCGGATTTGGACCCGGATGGAACCGCAGTCAATCCTTTTCACACGGAACAACTGGTGTTATGTGGCATCGATTTTTTGATTCAAAACCCACATTGGCGCGACTATCTGTTACAGGGGCAATGGGATCTCTTAGTGGTTGACGAGGCCCATCACCTACAGTGGGATCCACAACTGGCCAGTGCGGAATACCAATTGGTGGATCAATTATCGCAGACCACCCCGTCCATGTTGTTGTTGACAGCGACTCCGGAACAATTGGGTGCCGCCGGTCATTTTGCTCGCTTGCGGTTACTGGACCCCAATCGGTTTCACACTCTGGAAGCCTTTGTCAAAGAAGAAGAAAGCTACAAACCGGTAGCCAAAGCGGCCTTAAGTGTCTTAAATGGTGAAAAAATCGGCGTGACTGCCAAAAAGGCATTAAAACGTTATCTGGGCGATGACTATGATGAAGCTACGTTGAATCAACTTAACGAAGCCAAAAAGGAAACCTCAAAAATTGCGGCCGCGCGGGAGGCTATTGTACACCAGCTCATCGACCGGCACGGTACCGGCCGAGTATTGTTTCGTAACACCCGCACTGCCATCGCAGGATTCCCGCAACGACAAATGCACGAATACAAATTACCGACCGTCAAGGAATATCAGCAATGCATTAAGCTATTGTTGAGCGATAAAGAGCTGAACACGGTATTTCTAAAAGCCATTCGGGCGCCATTACAACAATTGTTGCTATCACCGGAACTGATTTATCAAACCTTGTTTGAATTGGGGTCCACCTTGGACACCATACAAAGTCATTGGACCAACATTGATCCGCGCTTACCCTGGCTTGCGACTTTATTAAAGGAATTGAAACCGCAAAAAGTGTTGGTCATCTGCGCCAATCGCAATACGGTTCTGGATCTGGAAAAAACCTTAGCCAAATCCGGGCACCGTGTCAGCGTGTTTCATGAAGGCATGAGCATAGTGGAGCGGGATCGAGCCGCCGCTTACTTTGCCGATATGGAAAGCGGCGCCGGCACTTTGATCTGTTCTGAAATCGGCAGCGAAGGCCGCAACTTCCAGTTTGCCCACCACTTGGTTCTCTTTGATTTACCGTATTTACCCGATTTATTGGAACAACGAATTGGCCGCCTGGACCGTATCGGTCAGACTCAAACCATAGATATTCATGTTCCTTACCTTAGTGGGTCCGCTCAACACACCTTGTTTCGCTGGTACAACGAAGGCATCAATGCCTTTAACCAAACCTGCGCTCCGGCACAAACCATTTTCAACCAGCTAAAGTCCCGTCTGCATAAACAGTTGGAAACTCAGCGTGGCGCCACATCCAAGGCGATGGCCGATCTACTGCAACAGACACAAGAGCTGCACCGCACAACGCTGAAGCAGTTACAACAAGGCCGAGACCGCTTGCTGGAGCTAAACTCGCATCGAAAAGAGAATTCTGCACAATTGATTCAAGCCATTGAACAATGGGACCAGGATGCGGAATTGCCGATTCACCTGGAAAAGATTTGTCATTTGTTTGGGGTGGAGTTTGAAGACCACTCCGATCGTGCCTACATCATTAAACCCTCGGACCACATGCTTGTACCCAGCTTTCCGGAACTTCCCGAAGAAGGCATGACCGTAACATTTGACCGGGATACAGCTTTGGTGCACGAGAATATGGTCTTTCTGAGCTGGGAGCATCCTTTTGTTATAGCCGCCATGGACATGATTCTCAGCGGTGAGTTTGGCAGCACGGCCTTTAGCGTTATCAAACACCCGCAGGTGCAAGCCGGTACACTGCTTCTGGAATGTGTATTCATCGTTGAATCTGTAGCTCCGGCAAAACTGCAAATGGAGCGATTTTTGCCCCCTACCCCGATTCGCGTATTAATGGATGAACAAGGGCAAAATTACAGCGAGAATCCCGCCTTTCAACAACTAAACGTACAGGCAATGGAGCTGGATAAAGACACCATCAAAGAAGTTGTGGCCAGTCGCAAACCACTCATACTAAACTTACTCCATAGTTGTGAAGAAGTGGCCTTGACCCATTCATCCAAACTTTTAAACAACGTTAAAAAGAATGCAAAAAACATCAACTTAACCGAAATAGAGAGAATGGAGGCGCTAAAAAAAGTGAACCCAAGTGTGCGTGAGGAGGAAATTGAGTTGCTACAGCTTCGTATGCAACAAATTTTGTCAGCCTTATCCACCAGCAGCACCAAACTCAGTGCAATACGGTTGCTGGTTTCCACTTAGGTCATTTTATAAACTTGTAGAACCGTCATGTCGCTGTATTATTTCAAAATCATTCGCTTAATTCTGCTTTTAAGCTGTGCCGTCCCGCTTTTGGTCGCTGCCCAAACCCAACACACCGAAACCCTCCCTGATGATGTGGACATCCTCATCAATAAACACCCGGGTTCCGGCAACTACTTGATCTTATGGATTGCCTCCGGTTATGGCTTTAGAGACGGTCATGTGGAAATGGCGCGACGCCTGGCCAAAAACGGTATCGAGGTATGGCAAATCGACTTATTGGAATCACAGTTTCTGCCTCGCTCGGTCGATGCCATCAAAAGCCTGAACGGCAAACATGTCGCAGACTTGATCCAAATCGCGAGACAGCAAAGTGGGAAGAAAATCGTGCTGATGGCAGGCTCCTACGGCTCTGTCCCCGTACTTAGAGGCATGCGGATTTGGCAAAGCACACAGCAAAACGCACAGACAGGTCATACCGCAGTGGTGGGCTCGATTTTATTTTCGCCCAGCCTTTACCAGAACATTCCCCCACTGGGCATGGAACCGCAATACCTCCCCATAACCTATTCCAGCAACAGTCCCATTTATATTTTTCAGGGAGCCACCCATGGTACCCGCTGGCAATTAAGCAAATTAGTCGATGCCTTGCACAGCGGGGGCTCTCAAACCTACACCCACTTACTGCCGGATATTGGGTCGGTGTTTTTTGAGCCGGAGAATCCCATTGTAAAACCGCAATTCGATCGTCTTCCCAGGCGTATTGTCAATGCCATTAAGTTACTGCAATCCGCACCTATGCCTCAGCAGGCGGCTGACTGGACCGAGATCCAGCGGCAGAAACACACCGGTTTGGACAATAGACTCAAACCCTATCGTGGTACACCGGTTCCGCCACCTATTGATCTACCCGATATTTCCGGGAAGCGATATACCCGACAAAACTACATTGGCCAGATTACCGTCATTAACTTTTGGGCCAGTTGGTGTGCCCCCTGCGTAGAAGAAATCCCTTCTTTAAACCGCTTGCGCAGCAAAATGTCCGCGAAGCCGTTTGAACTGATTTCGATTAACTATGCTGAAAAAACCCAAACTATCCAGGAATTTATGAAAACAGTGAAAGTGGATTTTCCCGTCTTACTGGATGTTGACGGTAGCGAGGCCGGCGTCTGGAATGTCATCGCTTTTCCTTCTACGTTTGTGATTGGACCGGATGGCCGCATACACTATGGTGTCAATGCCGGCATTGAATGGGATCAGGATGAAGTCTTGCAAAAATTGAATCTTCTACTGTCTCCCCCCCAATAAGCCAGCCACTGCCGCGATTCTTGTAACGCCCTGTAAAAACGGTATACTAATTAGAGCTCGGTGAGCTTGTTCAACTTACTGAAATCATTTAGTAAATGTTCCCGGCCGACTTTTTTGCCTCGAAATTCAGAAGCTGACACAAACATTGCATAAGGTAGGGTCGGTGGCTATTTACCACGAAGCAAACTTTGACCTGGATCTCAGTTCTGCATTAAGCCGTTGAATCATTTGGAGATGTGGAAACTTTTTATTACTATTGCAGGTCAAATTTCCAAACAACCGGGGACTGTAATATCTCAATGCCCATTCATTCTTTTTCCATCTCACAATGGAACAGGTTGGCAGTTAGCTGCGTATAAACGCAATTTTATTAATTCATTCGAAAAAAGACGCATCGCTATGTACATTTTGAAACAACGAACTGCTGCACTCTTTCGCGTTCACACACTATCTCGCGTTCTCCTCCTATTCTGCATTAGTGCCATTTTTCCGGCGTTGGCTGCCGATCCTGATCTGTTCCCACGCCCACCGGAAATCGAAGCGGATGTTCGGTTTTGGGTAAAAGTGTTTACTGAGGCCGACACCACTCAGGGGTTTATTCATGATGACCGCTATCTGGGTGTTATATATGAGAAAATCAATGTTCCTCAGGGCATTAAACGCCGCGCCAAACAAAAATACATCGAAGACCGTAAAGATCGCTTTGAAAAAATACTCAACACTCTGGCAAGCGGTAAGCGCTCCGGATTGAGCCAAGATGAAAAACGCGTATTGGATTTGTGGCCTGAAAATGTGGACAACAACACCTTAAAAACCGCTACCAAACACATTCGATTTCAACTGGGTCAATCCGATAAATACCTGGCCGGATTGAAACGCTCTGGAGCTTGGAGAGATCACATTATCAAAACTTTGGATGATATGGGCCTCCCCCGGGAAATTGCTTCCTTACCCCATGTCGAATCGTCTTTTAATCCCAAGGCCTACTCCAAAGTGGGCGCCGCCGGTCTGTGGCAGTTTACCCGCTCCACCGGGCGTCGCTTTATGCGCGTGGATCATGTTGTTGACGAACGGATGGATCCTTTCAAAGCCAGTGTGGCTGCCGCGCGATTGTTGGAAAATAATTATTCTGTCACCGGTACCTGGCCCTTGGCTCTCACCGCTTACAATCACGGCGCTGCCGGTATGCGTAATGCCGCCCAGAGCATGGGCACTACCGACATCACGACTATTTTGCGTAAATACAAAAGCCGTAGCTTTAAATTTGCCTCACGAAACTTTTACGTGGCTTTCTTGGCTGCCGTGGAAGTGGAACACAACGCAGAAAAATTCTTCGGTAAGGTTCAACTCAACCCACCCATTGTGGATGAATTGGTCTCTGTCCCCGGTTATATGAATGTTACGGATATTTCCAAGGCGCTGGGACTCAGTGTATCTTACTTGCAACAAAAAAATCCCGGATTACGTCCCCTGGTCTGGCGCAAACAAAAATATGTGCCTAAGGGTTATGAAATTCGTATTGGCAAAAACGATATGCCGGCGGATGTGGTCACGCTGCAGTCCAAACTCAAAGCCTCGCGCCTTTTCGCCCGACAAAAACGGGATATTTACCATAAGGTCCGTCGTGGCCAAACCTTGTCCAATATCGCCCGCCGCTATGGCGTGCAAATTCGGGATTTGATGGCCGTGAATAATTTGCGCAGCCGCCACCGAATCCGGGTGGGACAACGGTTACGGTTACCACAAAAAGGCTCCAGGACTATGCTGGCGCAGGCCCCGGATTCACCCTTGTCTATTCCGGAAAGTGGAATATACAAAGTTCGTCGCGGCGATACCATTGATAGAATCGCACGGCGCCATAAGCTCAAAGCGAAAAATATTCTGGCCTATAACAACCTGGGTCGAAAAGGTCGAATCTATCCGGGTCAGAAACTCCGGTTGAAACCCTATCCCGCAGCCACAACTATTGCAGCGAAAACACCGCAAGCGAATGAGGTTACACCCACGCAGGTTGCCACGGCAGATAGTGTAAAAGAAGAATCGCCAACAACCGTTACTACGTCAGACACCCCCGAGACGGCGGTGGCGGCACTGGACCAAAAAGCGCAGGAACAAGCCGCTACAGCTGAAGTGGACCAAGCGCAAACTGAGGACTCAACGGAATCTACAGCTGCTGAAGCAACGGAAACTACAACTGCTGAAGCAACGGGTTCTGTACAAAACGATGAATCATTATCCTCCGGCGCCATTGGAGGTGATGCAATCCAAACCGATGAAACGATTTCTGAAAATGTGATCGTGGTTTCTGATACCGAAGTCGCTGACGAAACAACCGTAGCAGCCAGTACCGATGTAGATCAGTTGGATGACAAGACGGTGGAACAAGTTGCGAAACTTCAGCCGGTAGAAGAACCGCGCGTGAAAAAAGAGCTGACGCTGGATCAGGTCTTGGATAAGCAAATGGAAGCGCTGGACCAGGGCACTGCCTTTCCTGAGAACAATACCGATACCAATCTGGCAGCAGACCCAACGGATTATTCTGTTACGAAAAACGCCACTATTGTGGTTCAAGCGGCGGAAACCTTAGGTCATTATGCCGATTGGCTCAAAGTGACGGCCAGTAAGTTACGCCGGATTAACCGCCTGCGTTACGGAAAACCCGTTATTATCGGTAAAAAAATTAAATTGGTATTTTCTAAAGTGAGCAAGGATGAATTTGAAAAACGGCGTAAATCCTATCACCAATCCTTGCAAGAGGCATTTTTTCAAGAGTTTGAAATCACCGGGTCAGACAAACATACCATACGCCGGGGCGATTCTGTTTGGTTCCTGGCAAAAAGGAAATACAAGATACCTATTTGGTTGTTGCGACAATACAACCCGGACCTGGAACTGAATAAAATCATTCCCGGCACAGTGGTTAAATTCCCCAAGGTGGTACAAAAAGAAACCCCGGAAGTGTCTAAGTTGCCGAAAGAAACAGTGGCAGAAGCGGAGGTTGCGGCTGCTACGCAAGCAAATAGCCCGGCTAAGCTAATCGATTGATCAGGGCGATTGATCAGGGGTTAATTGGTAACGAGTAGGTTACTAAGTGGTCGCTAACACACATGCCAGTCCCGACCGCGATGACCGGTTTAGGCCTTTGCAGGAGTCAGCCCAGCGCCTAAGAAGCGCTGGGCAAGAAAGTATCCACGAACTTGTTTGGTTCAGGCTCTTTTAGCTTGTTTTACCGCTGGTTCCGGCAGCGTGATGTTCAATTCCAGTATTTCACAATTACCATCCTTCTCGACGGTAACCTGAATCTGATCATGATCAATAACCACGTATTTTTCCACCACCGCCAGAATATCCTGTCGCAGGGCCGGCAAATAATCGGGACCGGAACGATCACCATGCTCTCTAGCTAAAATAATCTGTAGCCGTTCTTTAGCAACAGACGCGGACTTTTTCCTTTTGCGTAATAAATAATCTAGTAAAGCCATATCAAGTTCCAAACAAGCGTTTGAGAAAACCTTTCTTTTCCGGATCTAGAAATCTGAAACTCAGCTCTTCTCCCAGGATTCTAGCCACCAGGTCCTGATATGCCATACCACTGGGACTGGATTCATCGTGGATAACCGGAATACCCGAATTGGAAGCCTGCAGGACCGTGGTTGATTCAGGAACCACTCCTGCCAATTTAATGCCCAGCAAATCGGTAATATCGTCGATACTGAGCATTTCACCATCTTGAACCCGATTGGGGTCGTAACGGGTAATTAATAGATGCTCTTTAATGGGCTCCAAGCCTTCCAAGGCACGTTTGGATTTAGCTTGCAATATACCCAACATGCGATCCGAATCCCGTACTGACGAGACTTCCGGATTGGTGACGACAATTGCTTCATCCGCATAATACATTGCCATGACGGCACCAGCCTCAATACCCGCTGGAGAATCACAAATCACAAAGTCGTGGGATTGCCGTAATTCATCCAAAATGGCACCGACTCCATCCAGAGTTAAGGCGTCTTTATCTCGGGTTTGTGACGCAGGTAAAATCTCCAGATTGGCAAGACGCTTGTCCTTGATCAAAGCTTGTTTTAACGAAGCCTCGCCCTGAATCACATTGACAAAGTCATACACAACGCGGCGTTCGCAACCCATAATCAAATCCAAGTTACGTAAACCGACGTCGAAATCAATGACAACCGTTTTATAGCCTTTCTTAGCCAATCCGGTCGCAACGCTGGCACTGGTTGTGGTTTTACCCACACCGCCTTTACCAGAGGTCACAACAATTATTGTGGCCATGGCAGCCTCCCACAAGTTTTGGTTACACTAAAATTAATTGCCATAGTATGACTAATCCTCATCAGTCGAGAGTAATAATTTTCAATTGTTCACCTTCCAGATAAATCTGCACGGATTTTTTATACAGATCTGCTGGGACTTTATCTTCAAAAACGCGGTAATTCCCGGCAACAGCCACCAACTCCGCTTCCATACTATGACAAAATATCCTGGACTCACTGTTGCCATCCAATCCGGCCAACGCTCGACCCCTGAGCGGTGCATAAATATGAATATTACCATCAGCCATTACTTCGGCACCGTGGTTAACAGCACCCAGAATCACTAAGTCTCCGCCTTTTGCATAAACTCTTTGGCCGGACCGAATGGGTTGTTTGATAAATTTGGAAGTCTCGGTGACAAAAACCGACGCTGCCCCTTGACGGATTTCTTCCGAATCGTTGGATTCCTCAGGTGTCTCTTCGATTTGATGACGTCGGCTTTCCACGACGCGATCAACCGTTTGACCGGTCAAAATAGCAAAACCGGAATTGATGGCTGCGGAATTTTGTTCCGCTGAACCGTTTTGTACCCCGACAGGTACTAAATTCAATTTTCTAAGCAATGCTTCCAACTGTGAAAATCGCAATGCTTGTTCGGCATCCTGGGTCTGCTCCAGGTCAATCACCACAGGAGCATTTTTAAAAAAATCGAGCGCCGTGGACAAACGCAAATTCAGTTCGTTTTCGATGAGATCCAAATCGGTACTGCTGAGTTTCAGAATGGGAAGAGTAAATACCGAGCCCTTTAGAGTAACGGCTGGTCCGCTTCGTTCCGGCAATCTTGATGCGCTGGATTGATCCGCTTGTACTGTTTCCATATTGACTCTAAGAACCGTTCTCCACTAGCTCCAATGTAGCAACCCCTTAAACGAGATCTCACTGACGATCTGCTTTGAAGAGTGACCCCTGATACAGGCTGGTCAATTATTAACCAGTCTGTCAACCTCAACCGGCGCATCATAACCAAAGCAGCGCTATAGTGCGAATGTTTTTCGATTAGCACAACAGCAACATTCGGCATTCTGTTCCCGATGACATTCTGCTTAAGTGTAGCACGGCTGGGCAAAAATCAATACTCGTGCTATAAATTAAGGCCTGCTATACATTGGCATAAGCCTCCTCCAAGCTGATGGAGCGGCCATTCTCTGTGACTATCCGCGCGTGGATACGCTGCAATTCTCTGGGCTCGCGCACTCCGCAGGAATGAGCAATCACCCCGACTTCGTGTTCCATACCTTTGGCATAGTTCATTACACGTATGGCTTTGTGTTCCGGATCCAATCCTTTTTGTAAATGACGATCATGGGTGGTAATACCGGTAGGGCAGGTGTTTTGGTTACACTGCAGCGCCTGAATACAACCTAAGGCAAACATAAACCCACGCGCAGAAACCACAAAGTCTGCACCGCAACACAATGCCCAGGCCACGTCGGCCGGGGTTATCAATTTTCCCGAAGCGATCAGTTTAACTCGCTTCGATAAGTCATATTGCCGCAGTTTATTGGCCACCAACGGTAAACTTTCCTTGATGGACAGCCCCATATAATCCATTAAACTCATAGGGGCGGCTCCCGTACCCCCATCAGCGCTATCAATAGTGATAAAGTCCGGAGCGGACTCCTGCCCACGATTGACGATTTCAGCAAATAATTCGTCCAGCCAACCGTAGGCGCCAATGACGACTTTAAATCCCACAGGCTTACCGCTGAGTTGTCTAACTTTGTGGATCATGTCTAATAATTGATCAACTGAGCCGATATCCGGATGGCGGTTAGGACTAATGGAGCTTTTCCCCACCGGTATCCCTCGAATGTGTGCCACTTCAGCAGTTACCTTTTGACCAGGCAGTATGCCTCCCTTACCCGGTTTAGCGCCTTGACTGAGCTTGATTTCAAACATTTTAATCTGGTCATTATCACCCAGTTCGCGTAGTTTCGCCTCACTTAGCATACCGTTCTCATCACGAACACCATACTTGGCTGTTCCGATTTGAAACACCAAGTCAGCCCCACCTTGTATATGATAAGGAGACAATCCCCCTTCCCCCGTGTTGAGCCAACAATTGGCCATTTTTGCACCATGTGATAAGGCCAGCACCGCAGGTTTTGAAATGGCACCATAACTCATACCGGAAATATGAAAAAATGCTCGTGGAGAATAGGGTTTTCGACTTTGGGGCCCGATAGTCACCGGCGCAACCGAAGCCGTATCCAAGCCCAATAGGGGAAACGGACAATTCACAAACAAAATGGTGCCGGGATGTTTCAAATCGCGGGTAGAACCAAACGCTGTGGTATTCGGTAACGCTTTTGCCGCCCGGTAGACCCAACTGCGTTCTGCACGATTGAATGGCAGCTCTTCCCGGTCCATAGCAAAAAAATACTGCCGGAAAAAAGTTCCCAAACGTTCAAACAGGTAACGAAACCGGCCGATCACCGGATAGTTTTTACGAATAGCTTGTTTGGTTTGGGTGATGTCCCGAATATATATCACTGCCACCAACAAAGCCAAAGAGCCGACCAAAGCTATAAACAGTGTGGCGAAATACAACAGAATGTTCAGTACCGTATCTGATTCCAACATAAAGAATTCCGTTTGAGTAACTCCCAGGTGTCGCTTATAAACATAGCCCCATTTTTGTCAGCCGCACGGTTTAACTGGAATAAATTTGTAGTTTTTTAACAAGCTGACGAAATTTTTCCAAGCATAAAAAAAAGGCGCACTCTCGTGCGCCTTTATGAGGAACCTCGCGGGTTCCATCGCTGATTTAACGGTTTCCCACTTAGTTAACCAGAGAGGTATTAGGCGTATCGGGCAATCGTGGCATAGTGATTTTCGGAAACTTACCGGTTAAACTGTTCAGAAATGCGACAATTTCACCTACCTGCTGTTCCGTTAAGTCTTTATTAAGCTGTGTCTTGGCCATGACTTTAACCGCTTCGTCCAAAGATTGCACAGAACCATTGTGGAAGTATGGGGCTGTGACGGCCACATTACGCCAGGTGGGAACACGCCACATGTTTTTGTCACTATCTTTATTGGTGACCGAATACAACCCCAGATCTGCCATCAAGTTATATTTCTTGTCGTAGTTACTGCCTGAGAATGTGGGAAATTTTTGAAAAAACCCTTCTCCAACTTTTAAGTTCTTAGGACCGGAGAAATTGGGGCCTGTGTGACAGCTGGTACAACCAATATCTTTAACCAATTTCATACCTGCCTTGGCTTTCTTGGATAAGGCTTTTTTATCGCCACGCATATATCGGTCGAACTTGGAGTCCGGGGTAATCAACGTACGCTCAAACGTGGCAATTGCCTTTGCAAGGTTATCGTACGTTACCGGATCTTTACCACCAAACACCTTCTTAAACTGTTTGACGTATCCTGGAATTCCTTTAATTCTAGCCACCACTTCATCGGCAGACGGCATACCCATTTCAATGGGATTCAGAATCGGACCTTTAGCCTGATCTTCCAAAGAAGCGGCACGTCCATCCCAAAATTGAGTGGATAAAAACGCTGCGTTCCATACGGTAGGTGCGGAACGGCCCCCTTTTTGTGCATCAACACCCACAGATACCGGACGGTTATCCGTACCGCTGGCCATGACATTGTGGCAAGAATTGCAAGATACAGTACCGTCTTTTGATAAACGGGGATCAAAGAACAACTGTTTACCCAATTCTATCTTTGCTTTAGTAATAGGATTGTCTTTTGGTGCGGGTGCTTGCTTCGGCAATGCCTCAAAGGCCCAAGCTTGAGAGGTCAGTAGCGCTGCGCAGAAAAACAAAATTGTTTTTGACACAATTTTCATTAATTAATCTCCTTGTATTATTGTTACTGGTAGTTCCAAATAAATGTTTGTAGTACCACATTAAGGAACCTCTGGCTGACTACACAATGTTGACCACGCAATGATTTTCAGTCTGACCTAAACCCTAAGCATTGCTGTTTGCAAGCAACGCCTTTTGTAAGCAGCGGATTAATTGCATCAAAAGCATAGTTGCACGGGAGATAGAAATAGATGTACCGAAGGCCATTTTAGACGGTTTCCCTATAGTCAATCAGAGGTTCCCTAAGTTGATTGATAAAACCAACAAACTGAGCAAACCCATTATATATGAACCTTAGACATAAACAAAAACTTCTTTAGTACTGTTGCGCAAATAAACAAACACATTAGTCCACCATTAAAAACATCCCTATTGATTTTGACAATTATCAATTTGCACAGCCAGTTTATACTTCCTATATCAGTTTAAACTGTCGTGTACACGACACGTGTTCGGGATAAGTTGTACAACAGTTAAGCAACACCATCCTGGACCCCGGTCCAGATTGCGGCTACACTTTTTAATGGATCACTTGTGTTTTTTCTCTTGGCATATTTGCTAAGGAGCAAACCATGTACATGAAAGACACCCAAAGTGGCGACTTGGTGGAAGTACTGAATTTTCAGGAACTCATCGATCCCACCCAAGCCAACATCCATGGACGGTTTCATTGCGGCGAGGAAGTGCAGGAACCCGAATTGTTTTCCAAGCAACAACTGTCTTTTCCATCCAATGAACCCATACCGGTTTGCTGGGTAAATCCGTACTACAAAATGGCGGCTCATTAGGACGAGGCTGAATATAACAAGAAAAAAGGGACTGGCAACATACGCGCTCGCGAGAGCGAGGGGTTGGGCTTGCTCAAACAAAAATCCGTGGATTAAAACAAGAACTGTTTCAGTTGACTGTTTTTTCCAAAACGAGCAACCAAAAATGTTTGCTGGTCGGTAATGATGCGGCGATTTTGTAAAAACAAATATTCCGCTTTATTTGGTACATAAGGCACCGCCAGCAGTTTCTTACCACATTCTTCCGGAAGACGGCTGCCTTTCAGATTGTTACAACGACAACAAGCCGTCACCACATTCTCCCAACAGTCTCTACCGCCTCGACTAATGGGGATGATGTGATCCCGAGTTAGCTCGGAATGTCGAAACTGTTCACCGCAGTACAGACAAATATGACCATCACGCCGAAATAAAGCTCTATTGGTTAAATGAGGAACAAAGGAATGAAGCGAATGATTTTTAACCTGGGCGCGGGTTAAGAGGATAGAACCCACTTCGATCACTGAGCGGCGTTGAGTTCTTGCATTGATGCCACCGCGAAACACAAAGTTCTGCGACCCCAGATTAGCAATCACCCGGTCATTGGTATATAAGCGAATTGCTTCCTCATGATTGATCCAACGATCCGGATTACCGGCCTTGTCCAGCTTTAGAATAAGCGGATACGAACTCATAAATCACCTCAGTGTGTTTGCAGTACCTTATGCTATAGCGTTTACCTTCTTGTTACAGCCATCCATAAGCCAATTAGACAGTTTTTTAAGTATAAATTCAGTTAACTAGGAGTTTCATCGGTAAATTAACCGAAAGCCACAGAATCATACTTAGTTTATCGGCTTCTAAACAAATATTCTAAAATTACTGGGTCATAGCCCGGCTCTCCACCCGCTATTCAGCTGATGGGGACGTCCGCTTTTAACCTACGAATTCCATAGTGATACTATCAGTTTTATATAGGCCTTGTATCTAAAATATTATTTACCGTACATAATCAATTACTTATAAGATATTCGTATAGCTGGATAAATAATTCCTGAGGCAGTATTGCTTTTTCCTGACCTATCCTAGAGAATGATCCAACATTACAATTGTTGATTTTTGTCAGCTTTTTCCTACTCGATCGGGTCAAAACTAAAACAATCCTAAAAGTCGGGCGTAAATGACCCGCTTTGGATGCAGGGGGATTAAATCATGGGTTTCTTAAGCAAGCTGTTTTCATCCGGAGGAAATAACTCCGAACCGGTTGCAAAGCCAAAAGATTTCTTAGAATGTTTGAGTATTGTGAGAGCCTGGTCTTCACGCGCCGCAATCGATCCGGACTTCGACATGAATGATAGGAGCTTAAATATCGCCTTGAACACACCGGTGACCTGCCCCTACTGCAACGCTCATTATGCTTTTGGTCAGGCCGTACACTTCTCCGGCGCGTCCATGGAAGTCCAATGTCCTTCATGCAAAACGAAACCACGTCAAGGTTACCAAAACAGCAATTGAGCATTGTGCTTACATAAGCGCGAAACGATTTACCGCCCTGCTTGCCCTTGAATCATTCGAGGATTTAACGTCGTAGACTTATTTCGATCGGATTCTGCCATACTCAGATTGTTCTTCAGCAAATGCACGCCGGAGCGATTGAAAAAAGCTTCTGCGTACGATGGGTCCAATGCGATTGCCTTGTTAAAATCTCGAATCACTTTTTCCAGATCAGCTGAATTCATTTGTGCCGCCACCGCACGGTTGTTATAGGCATCGGCATAGGATGGATTGAGTAAAATCGCTTTGTTGTAGTCCCTAATTGCCGGTTTCAACAACCCGACAGCTTGCTTGGCCGCACCCCTGTTGATGTATGCCGTATCACTGTCGGGATAAAAGTAAATGACTTTGCTGTAGTCTGCAATGGCTTTTTCATATTGCTCCAAGGCTTGATATGCCAGTGCCCGGTTAAAGTAGGCTTGAGCATATTCCGGCTCAATGGAAATAGCCTTGTTAAAATCTTGTATCGACTCCCCTGCTTTACTGGTACTTAAATAACAGGCACCCCGATTTACATAGGCGACGGCAAAATCCGGCTTCAAGCGAATGGCTTCGGTAAAATCGCCAATGGCACCTACCCAATCCTGCAATAATTGCCGCACAGTGCCCCGATTGTTAAATGCCATGAAATAATCTTTCTGAAACCGAATCGCTGTATCGTAATCCTCTAAGGCTTTATCATGATCACCGACAACCTGGTAAGCAATGGCTCGGTTGAAATAGCCACTGGCATGATCAGGGTTGATGAGCACGGCACGACTGAAATCGTCTATCGCTCCGGTGTTATCCTTGCGCTCTAATCGGGTGACGCCCCGGTTGATATGGGCGTCAAACTCATTGGGAGAGATTTTGATAGTCTGATTGTAGTCTTCCGCCGCACCGACGGGATCGCCTAACAATTGACGAATCAATCCTCGGTTATAATATGCATCGGCATCATTGTGTGCGACGGTAATTGCGTTGCTGAAATTGTTAAGTGCGCTGCGCAAATCACCTTGCGCGTGATTTAATTTACCCAGATTGTAATAAGCAACATTGAGACCCGGTTCAATTTCCACCGCCTTGTAGTAATCGACATACGCACCTTTTACATCTTTTAATTCTGCCCGTATATTGGCTCTGTTGTTAAACGCTACAGCATTTTTTCGATCCAACTCAATGGCGCGATTGAAATCCTGTACGGCTTGACTCAAATCACCGGCCAACTGATGAGCAACACCACGATTGCTGTAGATATAGGAACTACGGTTTTGCTCCATCTGCAACACTTTTGAGAAGTATTCAATTGCCTTACCGGTGTCCATTACGTCCTTCTGCAAGTACAACCAGGCCATACTAAAGTACAATTCCGGGATCAACTCTAGCGCCTCGGAAGATTTAGCTAAACTCAGCGTCTTATGGTAAAAGTCTAATGCAGTTTCGAAGTGTCCGCCTAAGTAATACACTTGGGCCAAGATGAAACTGGCAAATAAATCGGCATGCTTTTGATAATCGGCAAGATTTAACTCCAACAAAGCGGCAGGAGAACGTAGCTGGGTGCGATGCCTTTGTCCTTTTTCAAACTTAGCGATACTGAACATGTCAACGTGGGGGTGATAGACACTGAGTTGGACAGACTGATCGGATCTCCTACCCCACACCACAATAGCCGCATTATATCTTTGAGCCAAATCTTCCGCAGATTTGGTGTGTAAAACACGGCTCTCACCACGGTAGATAAGCTCCGGTCCGGCCACACCATTGCCCTCTGCCGCACGAAGTATGGCATTTCCCAATACCTGGCCCAAAGCAACACTGTTGGCATCTACTGTAGTGCCGGTGGAAATCCCGGCCAATACCAAAGGTGTCACCGCTGCGGCATGGCGCCCGGACTCCGGCGACACCAGGGTATCCGGTATGTTTAATTCCATATCAAAACGACTATACATATAAACGGTTAATGCTGAACACACGAACAGGACGGGTACCAACAACAGTAACCATTTTAAGGACGGCGGTGAGCGTTTGGTGTGGTAGTCGCTCAGAGAATTGATAGGATCCATAGCGTTATTTTCCCGCTATGCGGAGAAAATATAAAGTGTGAATAATACCGCGGTCCACTGTTATTTTTATTTTAATAACATACAGTTAGGATTGAGCACCGATTTTTGCCTATGGCAGTCCGGAGTGTGACAAAACATCGGGGACCTTTTGATCACATTTCTCCCCAAACAACCGGTTGTGCACCACGGCGGTTGGGGTGAACCTTTTCCCCTTTTTGTAAAGCCCAGTTAACTGAAGCCTTGACTAACAAATCATTCCCGCAGTTTAAGTAGGCTTCGGCCATATCGAGATTGCCAAGACGATTCAAGGCACTTACCAAACTATTGACCATTTCGTCTTTGCCCAGTCCGATAATAGCAAATGCGGCGTTTTCGGCTCTCGCATAGTCGTTCGATTCCAGATCCTTCAATAGCACAGCCTCTGTGGTTGGCCAATTTGCCAGTAACTCACCTTTGGCTCGTTTCGCCACTTGAAAGTGCACCAGCTCCTCATCGGATCTTGGTGTCCAGTTTATGGAATCGAGCACGATTCCCGCCTGCTTGCCTATATACCAATCCGGCAGTACAGGAATCATATGACTCAGCGCATCTTTGCCCATTTCTTTTATGGCCGCCGTGGTAGCCAATAATACTTCAGCCTGGTCGTTGAGGTTTTTTTCCTGTTTGGATTCTTCCATATACTGTAACAAAAAAGGAATGGAACGCGGATCCCGCAGCCCCCCCAGTGTTCTGGCTATCTGTAATTTAACCGGACTGTCCTGTTTGGACATTTCCTGCATAAGTGCATCCACAGCAGCCTGCCCCACATCCAAGCATTTACTCCATTCGCGATTAATAACGCAGGACCAGCCTTGCTGCTTTTCGTCTTTAGGTTTCCAATCCATACTCAACAGTGCTTTGCCGGCGGCCACACGAACGCGATTCACTTCGTCGGATTCCACCCGTAACAACAACGCATCAACTGCTTGCCGGCTACCTATCTTGCCCAGAGATTCTGCAGTTTTTTCTCGAACACCTTCATCAAAATCGCTTAAGGCTTTGACCAATAAATCGGCGCTACGAGGGTCTTTGGCATCACCCAATACTTCCACGACTGCCGTTCGCACTTTAGGATCTTTATCATTTATAACATCCATCATGGGTTCAATCGCTCGATGATCCTGGAAAGCCCCCAGAGTTTTGACCACATATTCGCGCACGTGGGCATTGTTGGATTTCAGCGCATGAACCAAAGGCGCAATGGCTTTGGGATCTTTAATTTTTTTCAAGGCTTCGGCGGCCGCTTCGCGCACATCAGCTTCCGGGTCCTCCAGTGCCTGTATCAACGGAATGGTGGCTTTCGGATTTTTCATTTCTCCCAAAAGGCGTGCCGCCACCACCCGGACATTGCGATTATTATCGCCCAATGCGGATATGATGGGATTCAGCACTTTACTCCCGCCTGCCTTACCTACCGAATCCAGTTCTTTCTGTAATACGACGCTCGCCTCTTCGCGTACTTGTTGACTGCTGTTGTCTAATGCCAACATGAGAGCGGGTATAATTCCAGCGCTTTTAATCCGGCCCAAGGCTTTCACGGCTGCCAAGCGTACCGATTCGGATCCATCCTGCAGTGCATCAGACAGCGGTTTAACAGCATCCTCGTCTTTGATAGCCGCCATAGTCTCGACGACGCGAATTTTAATATTCGAATCTATGCTGTCAGATTGTAGTTGCTCTGCCAGAGGGGCGATGGCAATGTTACCCAAGGCAATACATTGATCCCATTTTCTTTGCGAAACGCAAAACAGGGCTTTTTGCCGGTCATCTCCCGGCTTCCAGTTCAACTGCTTTAAAGCATCCCCCACTTCTTTGCGTATATCACTATCCGGGTCCGTCATCGCCAGCAACAAGGGCTGGATTGCAATTTTACCCAGCGCCACACATTTGTCCCATTCCCGTAGCGCAGCACAGTAGCGTGCCTGGTCCATTTCAGATTCCGGAAACCAAAACAACTTACCCAAAGATTCCGCCGCCGCAAAACGAACTTCCGAATCCTGATCATCCATCGTTTTAATCAGAGGCTTTACCGAATGGGCACTGCCTGCCTCTCCCAGCGCCACAGCAATGCCATAGCGAATGCGCGGATTGCTATCCGTTAATCGTGTAATTAAGTGTTTAACCGTTTTTAAGTCCGTGAACCGACCCAACGCTATGGCCGCTTCTTCACGGACATCCCGACGCTCATGGTTTAATGATTGTATTAGGGGATCCACCGCACGGGGATCATTGATCGCACGAATGGCGGTGCTGGCTGCATCACGTACTGCTTTTGAACTGTCATTTTGCGCTTCGATGAGCGGTACAATCGCGGTGTGGTGTTTCAATGTACCTAATAAACGAGCCGCAATACTGCGTATATAGGCGTCTTCATGTTTTAGTGCAGCTAGAATGGGTTTATGGTGTGACGGATCGTTCATTTGCGCAACAACCGTCACGGCCTGCTGCAAAGCCAGCAAGGCACCGTCGGAGATCTTAATATCGCCTTCAGTCAGGCCATTAAATAACACATTAAAATAACGCAAATCTCGAGATTTGGTTAAAGACACGACAGTATCATTCAAACTCTTGGATGCCGACTCGCTGACAAATTTTGCTTCATCACCAAGCGCGCCCAGCAAAGGCTTAACGGCCAAATAATCTTTTAATTTCCCTAAAGACCGAGCCGCGGTTTCTCGTTCCACCCAACTGCTGGAATGTAAGGCGTCGGATAAGGTTTTTACGGCACGCGGATCTCTAAGACGACCCAAAGATTCCAAAGCCAGTAAACGCTCTCGCTTGTCGCCCGAATTTGCAATATCAACAATTTGTTCCACATTTCGATTGGATTCATAGCGCTTAATTTTGGTTTTTGTTGCTAATTTTGCCGGGCCGGAGCCACACGCGGAAAGCAGAAAAACCACACACAGAATCCAAGCAAACTGTACCGTTTGAACCGAACGTGTCATTCCCTTAAGCTGTAATGCGAACCTCAACAATCTGTCCCCCTATCAATTCAGATCCCCGGTGTGAATACTCATTGCGAATTCGGAAAAACTGCCAGGACAACTGGAACAGGCCACCGGCCAACTCTCGCGGTAGCCAATTAATGATGTCTGTGAAATTGGTGGAGCTTATAGGAACAATCGAGTCACCCTGAATGCGCCTACATCCTGCATCGATCCCCGAACAGAACGGCTCCTAAACTGAGTATGCACGTTGGCACATTATAAAACAATAAGTTACAAATGCAAAAAAACTACTTCAAACTTCACGAAAATAGTTTTATCCAATTGTTTTTAATAGTCTTTTTTACCTCGATTACGGGCTTTTCGGTGATTTGACCGGTTGACTTCCGGCACTGTTGCCCGGGATCTCCAATACCTGTTGCAATTGAGATTTCTCCTCAGCCAGTTTCAAAACCCGTAAAATCCGACTTTGCAAATCGGCAACGACCTGACGAATCTCGCAATCTTTAAACAATCCGTTTCTATACCAGAACAAGGCTTGTTTGTAATCAGCATCAACCAGTATACCGTTTTCGTACATATCGCCAATTTCCCGATCGGCAACACAGTTACCCAGATCCGAAGCCAGCAAAAACCATTTTAGTGCTTCTGCACGCGTTTGCTCCAAGCGGGTATCGTCCAACTTTGCTTTAGCAAGGCGTTTGTACCTGGAAGCATTCATCAACGCTGAAGAAGCCCGCTCACGCTCATCACTCTGTCCATACATCAAGGGATGTTCTTCTTTGAAACGACCTAATTTTTCGTATTGTTGTGACCAGTAGCCCTGATTATACATTTGCGACAACGTACGATGAAACACCGGCCACAAACGTTTGCTCTGTGTTTTGTCCAGTTTTTCGGCATTGATAATCCAATCGCGCTTGAATGTGTTCCAATTCATGGATGCCGGCCATTTCGCTGTGGGAACCTTGTTTCGATAAAACCATTGACGCTTATTAATAAAAACGTCCCGCTCATCAACCAACATTAATGAAATCAAATGGGGATCCTGACATCTCGACTTTATAAAACCCAGTTCGGATTCCACCGCTTTCAATGCCTCGGATTCCGGGTTGTAGTTGTTATAATCCATCCCCAAAATGTTGAGCTGCGTCCTTGCCAGCCAGTAACGCAGACGGCATTCTTGCGCCAGTGGAATATTGTTTTTTGAAATAGCCAGTTGAGTGCGTATCGTTTCCAAGGAGCGGGTGTATTGGACTTGCAGTAATTTAGCCTCAGCGGGACGTACAGAAATCCGTTGTTGAAAGTCCAGCACCTCGCTTATAGAGAAGGCACTGAGATTGTTAATAATCATTGTCTCCACAATATCCCCAACGGCTGCCATGCTCGGTTCCTTGGTAGCAGTCGCATCCTTGGGTTTGTCGGTGTCCGCGCCGGTCTTAACGGCGTCGGGTTTTGTGATTTCGGGTTTACCTATGGCGGAGTTTGCATCCGGAGTGTCTGGCCCGGCTTCAACAACACCCGCATTGTTGTTTGTAATTGCACTGGTTTGCATGGTAATGGAAATTTCCCCACCTTCCAGAACCTTGAATAAGGGACGGGATATGACTTGCGTTTGGTACCCGGTTTTAACAAACACGTAAACCACCGGTGGCGGCCCCACTCGCACTGCCCGATGTAAACTGTTCGTCTCCAAACGTTCAAATACCTTACCCTCGCTATTGCTAATCCCTACCACACGAACGCGATCATCGGGGGTATGAATCAAAAAATCCCACTGAGCCGCCGGATTCATTTGCAACAAATATAACAAGCCCGCTTCTGCCAGCGTTTTGTTGGGTTTGTTCACGGTATATTGGCCGGATAAGTCCATCAGCCGTGAACTGATGATCAATACACCCGGAAGTGCTTTGCCGTCAGAGCCTGTAACACGAAGGACAGCATCACCTTGGCGTGAGTTTTCCGGGCTGGGCACCACTTTTCGTTGCTCTACCTCTGTGGTTTCCTCGGAGGTATCTCCCGGCTCCTCGGTGGTGGCACAGGATACCAGCGTTACTATAATAGCCGTCGACCACAGAGTGAGGAGTAGTCTGCAAGTCCGGCTTTTTATAAGGTTGATCAAACTCATAGTTCCTGCGCGAAAAATCCGATTTGGCTAGCCCCGATTATAACCGATACAGCACAATCGTGCAGACTGCTGTTTCTCCCGGATAGAGAAAACAACCGTATTGAACTGAAGTTTGCGATTATTGTCAAAGGACACCGCGAGGTCCAGACGGTACCTCGCGAAACTTGGCGCTGGTCAGGGAAAGTTTAGGTGGGAGGAGTTTTAGCCTGATCTTTGACCTGTTCATACCACAGATCATGATGCTGTTTAACCCAATTACTGTCCACTTCTCCACTTACCATGGCATCCAAAGCCCCCTCGACGCCAACTGAGGCTAAATAGACGTGGACAAAGAAAAATCCTATGACAACCACTGCGCTAATACTGTGAACCCAGTGGGCGTCCTGCATTAATACGCGTCCTTGTTCAAAATTTGGAAAGTCCAACACCAAACCACTGCCACTCAAAACCAAGCCGCCTAATACTGCCACCCAAAACCAGGCTTTTTGACCGGCATTGAATTTACCGGAACTGGGGTGTTCCCCGCCCAGATAGCCTCCTGCTTTAGCGAACCACGCTCCGTCCACCTTCATATTAAACACACTGTCTTTGACAAAATACAAAAACAGTAAGATAACAGCAATGATAAATACCGGACCCAGATAGTTGTGCAACAACTTGCATAACGTGGCGGTAACCGCAAAACCTTCCGGACCCAGTATGGGAATCAAAACCCAACGACCATACAGCAAAATTAAACCCGTTAACGCCAAAATGACAAACAAACCGGCAGCAAACCAATGAACATAGCGTTCGGCTTTTGTGGTTCTTTGGATGGTACTACCGGTTTTGGAACCTTGGATTTTTATTTGACCCACGACCAGATAGTACACTACAAACGCCAGGATAATCGCACTGAAAATTATACTGCTGTAAGGCACCAAGGTATCTGACCGATACTGACGCCACTCTTCGCCCTGCGTGCTGATGAGGACACCCCGCTCGATGCCCTGGATCTGAGTCTGTCCTTCTACGGCACCATCACGTTGGCGTATATCACGCCAAAGTTGAGCACCCGGATTGGGATTGGTAACTCCCTCTGTCACGGCTTCTATGGCGTAGGGAATTAAAGGCAGTATAGCCAGACACATCATCACTAAAAATGTGTTACGTATTACTCTCCGTGAGAGACCTTTACGCCTGATACCTTTATCGGGCGTACGATTCACTTCACTCATTGTATGCATGCCTGTCCACCCTTATGTCCGTTCCAGCCCTTATTTTCCTTTATAAGCGATACCCCAGCCCCAGGCGCCTGTACCGGCACCCCGATAGGTAACACGCTCTCTGTAAACATCCGATACTTTGTCGCTGTCTCCGGCCAATAACGCTTTGGTTGCACACATTTCAGCACAAATGGGTAACTTACCTTCACTAAGGCGATTGCGACCGTACTTTTTATGTTCCGCATCGGAATGGTCAGGCTCTGGTCCTCCGGCACAAAAAGTACATTTGTCCATTTTTCCGCGTGACCCGAAAGCCCCGTCCCCGGGAAACTGTGGCGCACCGAACGGGCAAGCGTAAAAACAATAACCACAGCCTATACACAGATCTTTGTTGTGCAGTACCACACCATCATCCGTGGTATAGAAACAATCCACCGGACAAACGGCAGCACAGGGCGCATCCGAACAATGCATGCAGGCCACCGAAATTGAGCGCTCACCGGGGGAACCGTCATTGATAGTGACCACTCGACGCCGGTTCATACCCCACGGCACTTCATGTTCATTTTTACATGCGGTTACACAGGCATTACACTCAATGCACCGTCCGGCGTCACACAGAAATTTCATTCGAGCCATTTCTTATCTCCTCACCCTGATTCCAGACCCAGGTTCAAGCGCGGCTTATGCGGCATAAAGAAGCTTTTGTTTCCTGCATTTGAGTCACCGAGTCATACCCATAAGTAAACGCAGTATTGCAAGCCTCTCCCAATACATACGGATCGCTTCCTTTAGGGTACTTACTACGCAAATCCTTACCTTGGAAGTGACCACCAAAATGAAAGGGCAGCCAAACCACGCCTGGTACGACACCGTGCTGAGTTATTTTTGCTTTAACCTTGATTTTGCCTCCCTCCGGTCCTTCCACCCAAATCATGTCACCGGGGCGTATTCCATTGTTATTGGCATCGACAATATTAATTTCCGCAAACATATCCTGTTGCAACTCAGCCAACCACGGGTTGGAGCGGGATTCGTCCCCACCCCCTTCGTACTCAACCAACCGTCCGCTGGTCATGATCAACGGATAGTCCTTGGAATAATCTTTCGCCTGTATGGATTGATAACGCACAGGTAAGCGGTAGAAAGATTTGCGATCTTCATAGGTGGGATACTTTTCCACTAAATCGCGCCGATTGGTATACAGGGCCTCCCGGTGAATGGGAACAGGATCAGGAAAGGTCCACACAATACTGCGCGCCTTGGCATTACCAAACGGCGCACAACCGTGTTTTATGGCCACTCTCTGGATGCCACCGGACAAATCTGTTTTCCAGTTTTTGCCTTCAGCCGATGCCTTTTCCGCGTCGGTCAGGTCCTTCCACCAACCCAGTTTTTTCAACATGTCAGCAGTGAATTCGGGGTATCCATCCTTAATCTCTGAGCCTTTGCTATAGGCTCCTTTTGCCAGTATATTGACGCCGTCGTGTTCCACCCCAAAGCGTGCTCTAAAGGTCAATCCCCCTTTGGCTACGGGCTTGCTCATATCGTACAGATTGGGAGTACCCGGATGTCCCATTTCCGCCGTACCCCAACAAGGCCATGGCAATCCAAAATATTCACCATTGCAAGGGCCACCCTGAGCTTCCAGCGAGGTATAATTAAAAGTATGCCAGTTCTGCTGCTGTTTTTTCATGCGTTCGGGACTTTGTCCGGTGTAACCGATAGTCCACATACCTTTATTGAATTCCCGGGTGACATCTTCAATTAGAGGTTCTTCACCGTTTATTTTGATGTTTTTAAACAATTGCTCGGAAAAACCCAGCTTTTTGGCAAACTTGTATATGATGGTGTGATCCGGCAAGGATTCAAACAAGGGATCAAATACCTTGTCTCGCCACTGCAAGGAACGATTGGAAGCGGTAACGGACCCATAGGTTTCAAACTGAGTCGCCGCGGGTAATAAATACACCCCGTCTTTGCGGTCGTGCATAACTGCGCTGACGGTAGGATACGGATCTATCACCACCAGGAGATCAAGTTTTTCCTGAGCCTGCTTCATCTCCGGCCCTCGCACTTGGCTGTTTGGCGCATGGCCCCACATAAACACGGCCTTAAAATTGTCTTTTTGAGCAATCTTATCCTTATCTTCCAACACTCCATCTATCCAACGGGAAACTGGGATACCTTTGGTGTTCATGGGTTTAACCGGCTTACCCTTAGCTTCTTCGTAACTGCCTTGGTCAAAACGGGATGAAATCCATTCGTAGTCCAGATCCCAAACTTTACTCCAGTGTTTCCAAGCCCCTTCAGACAGTCCGTAATAACCCGGTAGCGAATGGCTCAAAACACAAAAATCCGTGGCACCTTGTACATTATCGTGGCCGCGAAAAATATTGGTTCCGCCTCCACTGACCCCCATATTTCCCAATGCCAATTGGAAGTTACAGTAAGCACGGGTATTGTTATTGCCAATCGTGTGTTGTGTTCCACCCATACACCAGATAAACGTTCCGGGTCTATGATCCGCCATCAGTTTGGCTGCTTTCTTAACCAGGGCTTCGGGCACTCCTGTTACTTTCTCCACTTCGTCCGGCGTCCACTTCATGACTTCTTTTTGGATTTGATCCATGCCGTAGACACGCTGCTGAATAAATTTTTTATCTTCCCAGCCGTTTTTGAAAATATGCCACATCATTCCCCAAACAATGGGCACATCGCTGCCAGGGCGTATTTGTAAAAACACATCGGCATGCGCCGCTGTCCTGGTGTAACGTGGATCAATAACAATCAAAGGCGCATTATTTCTTTCCTTGGCGCGGAAAATATGTTGCAAAGATACCGGGTGGGCTTCGGCGGGATTCCCGCCAATTATCAATATGGCTTTGCTATTGTGAATATCGTTGTAGGAGTTGGTCATGGCGCCGTAGCCCCATGTATTGGCTACGCCGGCTACGGTAGTGGAATGACAAATACGCGCCTGATGGTCCACATTGTTAGTGCCCCACATGGCCGCGAACTTGCGAAACAAGTAGGCCTGCTCGTTATTAAACTTCGCTGAACCCAGCCAAAATACCGAGTCCGGTCCCGACGTATTACGAATTTCCAGTAATTTGTCGCCGATTTCATTGATAGCCTGATCCCATGAGACTTTAGTCCACTTTCCATTAACCAGTTTAGTGGGATACTTTAGACGCCGTTCGCCATGGCCGTGCTCGCGTACGGAAGCACCCTTCGCACAATGTGCGCCGCGGTTAAAAGGATGATCAAAAGCCGGTTCCTGTCCCGTCCATACACCGTTTTCCACTTCAGCGTATATACCGCAACCCACCGAACAATGTGTACATATTGTTCGAACTGTTTTGCTTTCTCCGGATTTTTTGGCGGCCGCAGGAGACGCAGCCTGTGCGTTTTGCATCATACCTAAAGGCATACTACTGACTGCGGCCAGCCCACCTACGGAGAGTCCGGAGCGTTTGAGGAAATCGCGCCGATTTAATGCCGTTGCGGTTTGTGTTGACCCGGAGCGCACTTGGGCTCCGGACGACTTCTTTACCAACTTCATGGACGGCCTCCTTGTTCGTGCACCGCACCCATCCACCCTACTTCGGCTTACAGTGCAATGTGTTCAGAGTTTAACCTTGATACTTAATACACTTCTCCCTGCCTGCTGACTTTTGTTACTGTTGCAAAACTGCCTTATTCGTTCAAACTATCATAGTAACGTTGCACGTGTTCGGTGAGTTGATAACCCTTGGAAGTCGGAGGATCGATTTTCGCCTGGACGGGCGCCTTCCTGTTGTTGTCATTGCCCAGTAAGCGAGCGGAAGCTGCACTGACAGCGGTAGCACCACCGACGGCAACCATTCCTGCCAAAAACGCGCGGCGTTGTTGTTCTTTGGATTGAGGCGTTGACGGCGTTGCAGATTTTGAAGACTGACGTTTTCCCATTTTGCGCTCCTTGTTAGCCCAAGCCTGGTTTCATTGTGTTACCAAGGCACAGCTTAAAACGAATGTCGTGACCCACATTGAAGTATTCAACCAAGTCGATCACTGGGGTAGTACTCTATGGTGGGTAATCAAACCACTGCTGTTCTATCAGCATGAATTGCCGGCCGACATCCGCCACCGCTTGATAAAATTCTGATGATTCCGCCTCTCTCAAATCGTCAAAAAATCGGCGCATCCATGACAGTACAAATGTCTCAACAAACTCCTGTTCTTGCTTAAAGGATAGTCTAGATTCTGTGATTATCACACTCATTGTTTCACAAAGTGCGGCCACATGGTCCTCCGGTTCATTTACCCCCTGCTGACGAGATAAACCCATTTCCTGCAGCCTGTTGCGCAAACGTGCCAAAGGTTTCTCCATAAGAAAACCGGTCAAATACCACGATGCGTAGGGAAGCAATTCGCCTCGCCCTAAACCAATAAACAGGGCAAAATATTCTGCTTCAATTTGCTCGGCACTATGCGCCTCTGCAGCCTGTACTAAATTGTTCCACGCAGCATTCATGGCGGAGCTTGTCGCGGAGTTTTTTGATGCGTTCTCAACGTCGTTTGCGTGCAACGCCCGAACGGTCGCTAACAAAGCCGGTGTAGGCGGTGACACCAATAAGGCCGCCAACAGTCTGTACACACCGGCCCTGACCAAATGTTCAGACCCCGGCGTCTTTGATGGCTGCTCTGATCCAGCCGCAGAGCTTGACTCTACTATCATCTCTTCTGTCATGGGACTTCCCGGCTCATGCCCAGTTCTTCTTCAAACATATCCTTAACGCGGCAATCTTCACACATTTTCAGGCGCTGTAAGGCCTGTCCTTGAAACATGGCATGCTGCTTTAACTTTAAGGTCATCTGCTCAATGATGCGTTGGCTGGCAAAGGCTTTCCCGCATTTGATGCATAAGAAAGGCTCCTCTTCGTTCAAAATTCGCTTGCTCTCCCGTTGGGCTCGATCAAACAAATAACGCGGCGACGGACCGATTGCGTCCTCAGGACATGTGCGGGCACATAGGCCGCATTGAACGCAATCGGCCTCCACAAACTTAATTACCGGATGATCCGATGCCGCAATCAGGGCGTTGCCTGGACACTGCCAGACGCACGCCATACAGAAGGTACAACGATTCTTATCCAGCCAAACTTCGCCAAATGGTGAACCAATCGGTAATGATACCAAGGGTCTGGGTGTTGTTGCATTTTGGTACAAATGGTCCAAAGCTCTGTGCAAGACTTCTCGTTTGCTGTTGCTGCTGAAAAACTCCGCCGGGTTTAGCGCCTTGTTCTCCGGTTCGGCGGCACACAATGCCGCCCAGCCCGATTCATCCATTTTATATTGTAAAACCGAGTCATCAGAATAACCCAGAGAATGCAGCAGGGTTCCCATAATCAGTAGTTGATTATCAAGCTCTTTTAATACCGATGCGGCGGTATGTGGTGTTGCCAGTAGTACCACTTGAACCGCGCCGTAGGCCAAAGCCGCCAGACACACATCCATTCCCACGACACCCAATTCTTCTATTTCCAGAGGAATCATGTTTTCCGGCCAGTGACCCACTACTTTATTGAGCGTTTCCTGACCGACTTCGGTATCGTAAAAAATCAAACGAGGATTTTCTCCTCCATGACGACGATACGCTTCTAATGCGGTATGTACCCGCAGCAGCTGATCTTCCAGACTGGGATAGGTATAACGAATCGCACCGGTAGGACAGGCCGAGGCACAACTTCCCGCCCCCTGACACAAATAAGGATCCACGTGAATGCCATTACCTAGAGTGGAAATCGCGTTAGCGGGACATACGTTGATGCATTGCGTACACGCTGTAATTCCGCTACGGCTGTGAGCGCAAATTTCCGGGTCGTAGTTAAAATACTTTGGCTTCTCGAATTCACCTACCATTTCACACACCCTATCCAATACTGCATCAGAATAGGCTGCTAACTTAGTGTATCCCTGCGGTGGTAACTGGGCGATAAAAAATTCCCGATCGCTCAAATCAACAACCAAGTCTACTGTTGCTTCGCTGGTTAATAAGTCCTGTAGACCAAACGAACCTTTAGGGGTGGAAAACGTGAATTGAAACCGCCCCAAGTATCCAACCAATCGAAGATCGCTGCAGAGAAAACTTTTTTCCAACACGGTTTTGCTTCGATTATAGTGAGTGACGCTGATAGTCTCCCTGTCAGAGGAGCTTTCGACGCCAAGCAAAGTGCAATGCAAGCCACCTTGGACCAACTTGTCCACCACCGCCTCTAACAGCGCGCTATCGGTTTGGTGTTTATCCGACAGCACCACTACCCAACCGCGTGATACATATTCAACTACCGTGGCTGCTTGACTCTGCAATTGCGCCACGGCCGTCAGAGAGTGCTGTAATGGCTTATCTTGGTAGGTGCGTTCAAGCACATCATTAAAAGGTTCTATTTCAAGCATCAGTTTTTTGAATTAACTCCACTTTGTTGACAGGGTCTACATCATCTTCAGATACACTTGGAGCAAGCAATTCCACCGGATCTTGTAATTCCTCCCGGTCCTCGTCTGCCGGGTCTTCCCGGGTTTCCTCGTCCCGAATTTTCGCTTCTTGTTCCTGAGACTTAGCCTCATCCTCTTTTCGTTTGGATTCAAACCGCAATCTCTCTCTCATTTCCCATGGAATCACATCCCCCAAGGGGGCAAACTGGGTATAATCTTCATCGTAATCGTTGAGACCGTCTGTCACATTAAACACCGGCATGGCAAATAATTTTCGCAAGGCACGGCGACGCAATGGTTCACTGACTTTCGGTGACATAAAACCACTGTAATCTGAATGCTCACCAAGACTCTCGATATCCGGCATATCCGCATCGCTCGGTTCTTCGGGCAGCTCTGATTGGGATAGCTCTGATTGGGATAGCTCTGATTGTGAGAGCGCTGACAAAGCGGGCTCCCCTGATGACACCTCGGCTGCATGAATATCGGTGCTTGCCCTTAACCCGGCATTCGCCTTTGTTGGTAGCGGCTCTTTTGGCGTCAATTGTTGATGATGCGATTTGCGCCGACTCCAACGCCTCAGAAAATCCTCTTCCACGTCATCCGGAGGGTCTATGTCAGACTGGGGTACATCTTTCATTCACTGCCGGCCTCACTCCAGTTTTTTCGTCGCCGCTTTTTACGCTGCGTGGGTATGTAATTTTCAAGCACAAATTGTTCGAGCAACAAGTACAATTCCGGCGGCATACTGACAGAAAACACTTGTTCATCGACTTCCATATAAGAAGCCGCTTCATCGTAACTTAAGGTAACCAGAAAAGGAGGGATAGGGCCGTCATTGATTTCCGCGGTATTCTCTGTAGTTTCACTGTGACAAATGACGAATACCTTAGGTGTTTCTGACATGAGATTGTGATAGTAACTATCGGCATCATCGGTATAAAGGGAAATACTGAGACCGGCACATAGATATTGAGATTGAGGGGAATCATTACGTAATGCGCGGGAGTCGTCTCCGGACACTGAATGGTAGTCGGCGTTACTGTTACTACTACCGTTTGCACTTGCACCAGCACTGTTGTCACTGTTTCCGGAGTGTTTCATTGAGTCGAGATGTTCGCCGACCAGTACCGCTCCCGCTTCCCACTGCCCGGACGACCAGGGGCTGGCGGATACCCGGTAATCCATAACAACACACACGGGTATGGCCTTCCGGCTTTCTGGGGAGATTTGGGGACTGGTCGTATTGTAGATCAATTTTTAATCCACTCTTTTGTAAGACGCGTCTAAAATCAGTATAGGAGTAATTTCCGGGAATGAAAGTTTTTTGTGGATTTACAAATCCAACAGCATGTGCTTAGCTTAAATAAATGACGCATTGGCTTTCTCAATGAACTGACCGGTATGAAATGGGTACAACTCCATCTATAGCCTCACCCAAACCGCTGCAGGACCGATTCGGACGCCACATCAACTATCTCCGTGTCTCTGTCACTGACCGATGTGATTTTCGCTGTATTTACTGTATGAACGAAAAAACTCAATTCACGCCTCGCAGTTGTATTCTAACGTTGGAGGAAATTGCGTTTATCATTCAGGCATTTTCGCTACTGGGCGTAAGTAAAGTGCGCATTACGGGAGGCGAACCTTTGGTTCGCAACAATCTCTCCTGGTTAATAAAGGAAATCCAAACCTTTCCCGAACTTAAAGAAACCGTATTAACCACCAATGGCTCACAATTACAGCGATTGGCACCGGAACTGCGACAAGCGGGCATAAAACGAATCAATATCAGCCTGGATACCCTGCGTCCGGAACGCTTCAAAAAAATCAGCCGTATCGGTCATTTAGAGACTGTGTTGCACGGGATAGAAACCTGCAAACAACTGGGGTTCCAACGCTTACGCCTTAACACCGTCATCATGAAAAATATTAACCATGATGAAATCCTGGATTTGGTGCACTTTGCAATTCAACAAAAAATCGATATTGCCTTTATAGAAGAAATGCCCCTAGGCAATCTGGAGGAACGCAATCGCGCGGATACCTTCTACAGCAATTCACAGATTAAGCAGGATTTAGAACAAAGGTTTACTCTACACACGTCCACGGCATCCAGCGGCGGTCCGGCAAAATATTTTCAGATTGAAAACAGCAACAGCAAAGTAGGATTTATCTCTCCTCACAGTCATAATTTTTGTCAACAATGCAACCGGGTGCGCCTGACTACGGATGGACGCCTGCTTTTATGTCTGGGTCAGGAGCATTCGGTGGATTTGAAAGCCATTGTACGTGCTCATCCGGGACGAATGGATGTGCTGCAAAAAGCCATTGTGGCTGCTATGGCCGTTAAACCGTTTGGACATGAATTCAATTTAAACCAACCGGTTGTTATTTCCCGCCATATGAATGTTTCCGGTGGTTAGTCCATGACGGTCTCCAGAAAAAACCGTAAACCCCAATTGAGCCAGTCCGGCCTCAGTCCAACTCACTGCGTACAAGCAATGGACGAGCAAGGAGATTTTCGGGAAGTCCAGGTTGCGGGTGAATCACCTTTGACACTGTATGTAGATGGCAAAGAAATTGTCACCTTGATGACTCTGGGGACCCACCCGGAAGCCTTGGCCTTGGGGTATTTGCGCACGCAACGGTTTATTGAGCGCCTGGAACAAATCAAGTCAGTGGACGTTAACTGGGACACCGAGTCGGCCCATGTGTGCACCTGGGATGGTGTTGATGGCTGGGATGAAAAACTGAAAAAACGCACAGTTACCACAGGCTGCGGACAGGGTACGGTTTTTAGCTGTACTCTGGACAAGCTTTACAACACCAGACTGCCCCGAGTCAGCATTCATCAAAGCCGGATTTATTTCTTGTTGGAAAACATTCGAAGTCATAATGAAATCTATAAACGCGCCGGCGCTGTACACGGTTGTGGATTATGCACCAATGGCCAAGTTTCTTTGTTCGTAGAAGATGTGGGTCGTCATAATGCCGCCGACGCCATTGCCGGATATATGTGGTTAGACGATATCCCGGGAGACGATAAAGTCTTTTATACAACCGGTCGTTTGACTTCGGAGATTGTCATGAAAGTCGCACTGATGCAAATCCCCATATTGTTATCACGTTCCGGTGTTACCCAAATGGGTTTGGAATTGGCGCAGGAGCTGGGCGTTACAATGATTGCCCGGGCCAAAGGAAAGCACTTCTTAGTTTATAATGGTAAGGAGAATATGATATTGGATCAAACCAAAGCATCCGCGACCAACACCCAACACGCGCCACACCCGGCCTAACAGTTATAATAACGATTGGGGGAACTATGTGTTGTGAAAGCAATCACTCGACTACAATAAAACAACCCGACGTTTTATTTTCCACAAGCGCTTTGCGCATACTTGCAGCTATCTTGTGCATATGGTTGCTTATTCCTGTGAGTATGGCTGAAACTCCGAAATCCGATTCTGTGATCCGCTTGGCTACCACCACGAGCACTGACAGTTCCGGTCTGTTAAAACATCTGATACCATCTTATCAGTCCGAAACCAATGATATTGTTCATGTCATCGCTGTGGGTACCGGTAAAGCCTTGCGTTTGTTACGCGAAGGTGATGTGGATGTGGTTTTGGTCCATGCCCGCTCGGCCGAAGAGCGTTTAATACAGGAAGGTTACGGCGTTAACCGCAAGGATGTCATGTACAATGATTTCGTTATTGTCGGTCCCCGGCATGATCCGGCCCAAATTCGCGCTAACCCCAATGCCGCACAAGCCTTACGGCAAATCATGATGGGAAAACACGCGTTTATTTCACGTGGCGACGACTCCGGCACCCATAAAAAGGAAACGTCTCTATGGAAGCAACTGGGTTTAACCCCGGTCGGACGCTGGTATCGTGAAGCCGGTCAAGGCATGGGTCGCGTACTGCAGATGGCAAGTGAATTGGATGCCTACACACTGACCGATCGCGGCACGTGGTTAGCCTACCTGGCAAAGAGTCCGCTGGAAATCCTGGTACAGGGAGACCAACACCTGTTCAATCCCTATGGTATTATTGCGGTAAATCCGCAAAAATACCCTGATGCCAACTACAAAGGCGCGAACCGGTTTATCCGCTGGATTACATCGCTTAAAGGGCAACAAATGATCGGAAGGTTTGCCATTAACGGAAAGCAACTGTTTATACCGATGGCCATGACCCAAAGAGCCCAAGTCAGTGAGCCATAAGCTTCATGGAATCATTGCGTGAAGCGAGCTGGAACGCTTTAGTTTTACTTTTCACCGGCGATACCGAATTATGGACTATAGTAGCCATTTCATTCAGCGTTTCCCTGCGCGCAATATTGATGGCCACGCCGTTCGCCCTCTGCGTGGCATTTGCCCTATCCCATTTGCATTTCCCCGGGCGCAAATTTCTTATCTCACTATTCAACACTTTGCTGGCACTGCCTGCTGTCATTGTCGGATTGACGGTGTACATGCTGTTGTCCCGCAACGGCCCATTGGGTGATTGGAAATTATTATTTACGCAAACCGCCATGATTATAGGGCAGTTCATTCTTTGTTTTCCCCTACTAGTGGCTGTCAGTCATTCGGCATTTAAAGCCGCAGATCAACGCGTATGGGAAAGTGCCAGAACACTTGGCGCCAAACCTTGGCAAGCCATGTTAACGTTAATGTATGAAGTCCGGTTTGGTCTTCTGGCAGCTATCCTGGCCGGTTTCGGCCGAGTGATCGCTGAAGTAGGCAGCTCTATGATGGTCGGAGGTAATATTGCCAACTATACTCGCAATATACCCACAGCCATTGCTCTGGAAACCAGTAAAGGTGCTTTTGCCCAGGGAATTGCGCTGGGCTTGGTATTATTGCTAGCCGCGCTGCTGTTAAATATTTTTTTGAGCTTCTTTCAAGAAAAAGGCGGAACCCCGCAGTGACAGCCTTAATTCACATTGAACATCTGCTTAAAACCAGAAGCCGCCACAGACTCCTGGATATAACAGGTTTCAAGATTCCGGAAAATACCTGCATGGTGCTAAGCGGTCGCAATGGCGCCGGTAAAACCACTTTATTAAAAATACTGGCCGGTCTGGAAGCACCGGACCAAGCAATGTTCCACTACCATGGCGTATCTCAGGACTGGCATTCACTGAGACCGACGCTGCTTCGTCATACCGTGTATTTGCATCAACACCCGTATATGTTTGACCGCAGTGTCTGGGAAAACGTCGCATATGGCCTTCGTTTTACCGCTTTGAACAAAACCCAAATCGATGAACAGGTGCAGCAGGCCCTTAACTGGGCGGGTTTGTCACACTTGGCGCAAAGAAACGCACAAAGCCTTTCCGGCGGAGAAAAGCAACGCGTGGCTCTCAGCAGAGCGCGAATTCTCGCCCCCAAACTTTTGCTTTTGGACGAGCCCATGGCCAATATGGACCGGGAATCCAGAGAGCAGACTATACAACTGATTAAGCGCCTTGAAGCTGAGGGAATCAGTTCCATTGTTACCAGCCATGAACCTCACTTCGCCCGGCAGTTCAGTCAAACCCATCGCCATCTATGTAAAACCGGTCCACAGCGCTATACTATCGTAGAACCATTTCTATACACGGGCCCACTAAACCCTTCGGCTGCGCCGGAAGAAAAAACCATTGTGGAAACGACAGCTGAAATGAGGCGATGGTTTGCAGTAGACCCGGCCAAACCCGCTTATACCGACAAAACAGAGATGACAACCGTTAATCTAACCAAACAAAAAGTCACTGCAGTTATCCTCGCAGGCGGCCGCGCCAGACGTATGGGGGGGCAGGACAAAGGTCTGATCCCCTTGCGTGGAACAGCCATGATCGAATACGTTCTGAATTCCGTTCAGCCTCAAGTGAAAACCCTATTGATCAACGCCAATCGGAATTTGGAGCAATATGGGCAGTACGGCTACGAGGTTGTGGAAGATATCATAGGCGATTATTATGGTCCCTTGGTAGGTATGGCCAGCGGGCTGCAGGCAAGTAAAACGGACTTGGTCGTTACCCTCCCCTGTGACTCACCATTATTGCCGGAAGACCTGGTTTCTAAACTGGTCAATACACTGGAACACAACGAGGCTGAGATAGCCGTAGCTCATGACGGCAACCGCATGCAACCGGTGTTTGCCTGCTTACGACGCTCCCTGCTGCCTGACTTGCTTCAATACCTGGAAGCCGGTGGACGCAAAATTGATACCTGGTATGCTCAAAAAAATACCGTTCTGGCGGACTTTTCCAAGGCTACCCAAGTATTCATCAACATTAATACCGAAGAAGATCAATGTGATATGGAAGCATTGCTCGAGCAACGGGAAAGCCACGCTTGAAACCGTGTTAGATCCTATGGGGGATTCAAACTGAATGAGTGATGACATCGTTGAGAATGTTTCCAGCAAGAAACGCAGCATCGCATCCTGTTGCTCCGATAGCATCGACCCCTCTTTATCTTTGTCACAGGCGCAGGAAAGAATACAAACCATTGCTCGTTCTTGCTTCCTTAACACTTTTATCCACAACACACTGTTACTGCCAATACGTGAGGCTTTAGGATACACCCTGGCTCATGATGTCAAAGCAATGTTTGATGTTCCGGCCCATACCAATTCTGCCATGGATGGATTTGCGCTAAACGGTGCCGCTCTGTCGCAACGCGACCAAAGACAATTTCTCATTGCCGGTACCGCCTTGGCGGGAAAGCCCTACCCCGACACCGTAAAACCGGGAAACTGTGTTCGTATAATGACAGGTGCAGCAATACCATCCGGTTGTGATACGGTGATTCCGCAGGAGTTAACGCAATGCGTAGACAATGTGGTCACAGTAGGAGCAGGACACCAATGCGGCGAAAATGTTCGCTATGCCGGTGAAGATTTGGCGAAAAATGATATTGCCATTCAAGCGGGTACTCCCATCACTGCGACAGAATTGGGTTTGCTGGCATCTTTGGGTACAACGCATATAGAAGTTACTCGAAAACCGAAGGTGGCTTTTTTTTCCACCGGAGATGAACTTAGACCGGTGGGCACCCGGTTGGGACCTGGTGAAATACACGACAGCAATCGATATACCCTCTATGGCATGTTGACTCGTTTGGGACTGGACTTGCAGGACTTGGGCGTCATCAAAGACAATCCAAGCGCTCTTAGAGCTGCTTTAGAGCACGCTAGCCGACATGCGGATGTGATTATAAGCAGTGGGGGGGTGTCAGTAGGCGATGCGGATTATATCAAAGATGTACTCGACGAAATCGGTGCTGTGGATTTTTGGAAAATCGCCATCAAACCGGGCCGCCCCCTTGCCTTTGGCACAATCAACGGGAAGCCGTTTTTCGGACTCCCGGGAAATCCGGTCGCTGTAATGGTCACGTTTTACCAACTCGTACGACCCGCACTGCTGACCCTTGCGGGCCTGAAAGCGAACCCCGCCATTCGGTTTAAAGTACCCTGCGCTTCCCGTTTAAAGAAAAAACCGGGACGGGTGGAATTCTATCGGGGTGTTTTGGAAAGTAATGAGCTCGGTGAAACCATTGTTCGCAGCAGCGGCAAGCAAGGCTCCGGCGTATTAAGTTCTATGAGCCGGGCCAATTGCTTTATCGTATTACCCCAATCTCAAGGCACTGTGGAACCCGGTGATCCGGTAGATGTAGAACCCTTCGAAGGTCTGGTATAACAGGCTCCGCCAAATCCCGGTCGGCTTTCGCCCTACAGTTTGAAGCAGGCATGACAAAGGGATATATCTTACTTTTGCACTATCCCGGTGTGGGATTCAATAAAATTGCAGATGGCGCCGGGATCATTGATATCAAGTAATGGCAAGTCCACGTCCATGCTTGGTACATCCGTGGCAATCGCGATTATATTAGGGTCCGAGAGATACAAAAATTCCTGCTCGGATTCTTGTCGATGCACTTCGATTTTCTCATGGGACTCGGTTTTAAATCCTTCGACCAAAACTAAATCCACCGTACTACAATCCAACTGTCGGAGCAGATACTCCAGATTGGGTTCTTCCTGGCGAACCGGATTTTCTACCATCAAAGCCCAACGCTTACGTGATGCCACCAAAACCTGCTGTGCACCGGTTTTGCGAATTTCGTAACTATCCTTTCCCGGTTTGTCTACATCAAACTGATGGTGGGCATGTTTAAGTACCGCGACGGCAATTCCCCGTTGCGATAAAACGGGAATTATATTGGTTAATAATGTGGTTTTTCCACTACCGCTGAATCCCACAAATCCCAGTACGGGAACAGAAAGATTGGCAAAATTTTCAAGCATAATGGTAGAATAGCGGCTTCGGTCAAGCAATACTATCCATATTAGATTCGAAACAGTTGCTTATTCAACACAAATTCAACAAAAAAGACTCATGATATCCGCAGAAGAAGCGATTCAACGCCTACGCGAAGGGAACCAGCGCTTTGTCACGGGCAATCAAGAGCGGGCTATGCATGAAAAGCACCGCACCGAACTCGTCGCCGGCCAGAATCCCTTTGCCGTAATATTGGGTTGCTCCGATTCTCGCGTACCGGCGGAACTGGTCTTTGATCAAGGTTTGGGCGATTTATTTGTCATCCGAGTGGCCGGAAATATCGTCGCACCTTCCCAAGTGGGCAGTGTCGAGTTTGCAGTGGAATGCTTCGGCACACAATTAGTAGTGGTCTTGGGACACACACTTTGCGGAGCCATTCAGGCGACGCTGGAACAGTTGGATCAACCCCAAGAACTTAGGTCAGCCAATCTTGCCTCCATAGTCAATCGCATCCGCCCCTCCATCGAAACTTTGGTGGATGTCGCAACCACACCGGAGAAACTGGTTCAATTGGCGGTACGAGCTAATATTCGGGCATCCGTCAACCAACTGCAACACGGATCGGTTATTCTGGAGAATTTGGTCCAACAAGGTAAGTTGACTATCGTCGGCGCTGAATACTCGTTGGAAACGGGGGTGGTAAAAATTTTTGACTATTAAATAATCTGTTTGTCTTTCCCTCGCTCTCTGCTGAATTACCACTCCCTACACTTTCCCCACCCTCTACACTTCTTTCCCCACCCTCTACACTTCCCCCACTCTTCATACGCTCCATACGCTCCATACTTTCTACACCATCTTAACTCACAAAGTTTACTAAGCTTCCTCAACTCTCAAACCTTCTTTTTTGGCTCTCAATTTATGTTAGCATCTAATCCGCCATCATCCGTAATGCAAGAGCTGTTATTATGGAACAATGATCCTGTGGATTATTATGTAGTTTCATTTTGTGACGACGAGAATGATTCTGAAACAAGGAGAAGTAATGTCGATTAACAAGTATGTTGTACTAAGAACCAGCGGGGCTATGGTACCCACCCTGGATACCATCGGAACCTCGAGTGCTCATGCGGCACTCACCGCCCTGGAATCCCTGGAAGTGGAAGAGGTGGAACTCTCTACCCGCGAGCGCCATGACTTGCGCCGCGACCCCAGAACCCGTGCCATTGCCCCCCCTATGCCCATGAAACTCATTAGCCCGGTGTCTGATGCAGAACCCGAGTCCCCGGTCAAAACCCCTTGGGGTTTAGAGGCGGTAAAAGCACTCCAGTCGCCTTTTGACGGCAGTAATATTTCGGTCGCGGTCTTGGATACCGGTATAGATCCTAACCACCCCGCCTTTTCTAACCTTGAGCTGGTGCGGCGTAATTTTACATCTGAAGAGGACGACGACAAAAACGGTCACGGTACCCATTGTGCCGGAACCATTTTTGGCCAGGATGTTAACGGTACTCGCATCGGTGTTGCTCGTAATGTGAAGCGCGCTATCATTGGTAAAGTCCTGGGGGAAGACGGCGGATCTTCCGCTGCCATCGCTCAAGCCATCCAATGGGCTGTTAGCGAAGGCGCACATGTGGTATCCATGTCGCTGGGCATCGACTTTCCAGGATATGTAGATAACCTGGTCAAACACAGCGGCTATGACATAAAACCAGCCACATCTATTGCCCTGGAATCCTACCGAGCCAACATCAATCTATTTGGTAACCTGGCCGAATTTGTTCGAGTCCAAGGACTCTTTGGCGAGGGCGCCATCCTCGTTGCCGCATCCGGAAACGAAAGTGCACGTCCTGAATACGAAATCGCCGTTGGCCCACCCGCGGCCGGTAGCGGTGTGATCTCCGTCGGCGCTCTGGGACAAACCAATAATGGATTTACTGTGGCCGATTTTTCCAACAATCAAGTGGATATATCCGGCCCCGGAGTAAAAGTCCTATCCGCTATACCTGGCGGAAAGTTGCGCAATTTGAGCGGCACCAGTATGGCTACCCCCCACGTAGCCGGCGTTGCTGCTTTATGGGCACAGCGGCAAAAAGAAATCAGTGGCCGGGTGGAAAACCGAACCCTACAAGCGCAACTGATCGCCAGTGGTAGTAGAGCTGAACTGGCGGTTAACACGGAAGAAGAAGACGTGGGTACCGGGATGGTTCAAGCGCCTTTGAGCTAAGCAGATTAGGCAAGGAGCGCTTCTCCTTGCCTAATCATCCCTTTTCCCTCGCCGCCCTGTAGGCATTTTCCGATTATTTATGCAGTCCAAATGATTAGGTATTTTGGGCGATAGGATTCGGCTCTCGAATACTTTACACTGAATTTTCCTCACAAAACGCAGATGTAGATTTAAGGAAATTCTCATGCTTGGCAAATCCGCTGTTGGATCCGCGGTCTTCATCACCACACTGGCTTTCGCATTGAATTCCACTTACGCTGCAAGCCCAAGTTTATCAATCAATGTACAACACGGTGTAGCCACATCCGATGCTAAACCAAGCGCCGCCGCCGCACCGACTATCTCACCGGTGGCCGGCGAAATTCTCGTCAAATTCAAAAGCCATGTTACCTCCCAGGTCGCGCAAAGAACATTACAGAACACATTACGAAAATCAGCAAAAACCATCAAGCAGTTTACGTCGGTTAAAGGTTTGCAACTGGTAAAAGTCGACCCATCCAAAGAATTCTGGGAAACATTGACACGTTTACAAAACGACCCCGCTGTGGCCTACGCCGAGCCCAACTATGAACTGACAATGGACTACACCCCTAACGACGCTCGATTTAATGAACTTTGGGCCATGAACAACCCCGGCGGTGCCGACATTAATGCCGAGCAAGCCTGGGACTTATCCCAAGGCAGCGCCGATGTGGTTGTAGCGATCATTGATTCGGGAATAGACCCCACCCATGAAGATTTGATCAACAACATTTGGCGAAATCCCAACGAAATTCCTGATAATAATATTGACGACGACGGCAACGGCTACGTGGACGATATTTTTGGGGTAAATATGATTGACCCCACTCGCCCCCCTATCGATGCCATTAACCATGGAACGCACGTAGCAGGTAGCATCGCTGCCCAGGGTGATAATGGTGTGGGCGTTGCCGGTGTTAGCTGGAACACCAAAGTCATTACCTGCCAGATATTTGACCTATCCAATGCCACCCTTAAAGGCGTGGTTTCGGATGCCATTGCCTGCCTGGATTACATTTACAATCTTAAACGCCGCGGCATCAATATTGTGGCCTCCAACAATTCCTGGGGCTGGGTAGGCACCAAATCCAAAGCCTTGGAAGATGCTATCAATCGCCAGGCGGAAGCGGGCATCCTGTTTATTGCCTCTGCAGGCAATAACTCCATAAGTAACGATGTGTGGGATGATTATCCGGCAAATTATCAGCTACCCAACGTGATTTCGGTAGCAGCCACCACCGATACCGATGGGCTTGCGTCTTTCTCCAGTTACGGAAGTCATTCCGTCCACGTGGGTGCACCGGGACACCGAATTACCAGCAGCGTACCCGGCTGGGAATTTGAGATCACGAATCCATTCTCCAATATTTTCTACGATGATATGGAAGGCAATGTTACTCAATGGAACGCCACGCCGCCTTGGAGTACCACCACTAACCAATATCACAGTATTACTGCATCCTGGACCGATAGTCCAAACGGGAGCTATGAGAATGACACAGAAGTGTCTTTAACCTCGCCGGTCATAGATCTCGCTAATGTTACAGAACCCTTGTACTTGGGTTTTTATGCAAGCTACGCGATAGAAACCGGCTGGGACAAATTATTTATCGAGGCTAATGTCAATGGGCTTTGGGTAACACTGGGAGCCTTAACAGGAAAAAATAACGGTTTTGAGTTTTACTATTATGCCATCCCTACCGGGTACTACTCCAGTCAGTTTCAATTTCGTTTTCGCTTATCGACTGACAGTTCCATCGTAAATGACGGAGTCTACCTGGATGACATCGGCATTGGTACCTTACCCGCAAACATAACCGCTTCGAATCGTTATGCGACTTTCAGCGGTACCTCGATGGCTGCTCCACACGTTACCGGTTTGGCCGCCTTACTGAAATCCTATGACAGCCAACTGGATTGGAAGCAAATTAAAAATCTGATCCTATCCTCCGGCACACCCACTGCGGCAATGCAACACCGCACCATATCCGGCAGACGTATTCGAGCGGCGGATACCGACGGCACCGGCGCCCTCACTTGTAACAACCAAACTGTGAATAAGCGACTTTCGCCTAAAACAAACAGCATAGAAGTGGGTAGCAGCGAGTGGATCACTCTATCGGTATTACATATCAACTGTGGCGACCCCGCAGGAAACCCCGGCATAGTCGTTGAAGAAACCAATGACACCATTGTCTTGTTGGATAACGGAGCCGGTGTGGACCACACAGCGGGAGATGGCATATATTCCGCGCAATTGAATATGAATCGCTTCAAACAACAATCGCTCAGCCTTAATTTTCCGGATAGCAGCACAGTGACTGTCAATCGGCTTAAAAACTATAGCGTATCCAAAGCAAGCTTCGATTGGCGTGATATTCAAGATACAGCCACTGCCGTGATCATGGAAACCGGACGCATTACGCAAGTGGACCTACCCTTCCCTATCCCGTTTGCAGAAACCCAAAGCCGATTCGATGCCATCGGCATTAGTGACTCAGGCTATATCGCTCTTTCCAATCAGAGTCGTTCCATAGATCGAATTCCATCCATTTCCAACACATTATTACCCACAGGCTTGTATAGCGACTTCTTTAACTTGCATGCTATTGTAGCCCCCTTTTGGGATGACCTTGTCGTAGCCAATCACAGTCATGTGGTGTATGCAGTCGCCGGTACTCCACCCAATCGTGAGGTGATCGTGGAATGGCAAAATGTAACCCATTTTGAATATGGCGGTGACATTACATTCCAACTCGTATTCTTTGAAAACAGTGCAGACATACTCATGAATTACGCTGATATCCAATTCGGTGACGGCAATGCAGATTATGGTGCTTCCGCTACCATAGGCATACAAACCACTGCAACAAACGCCACGACTTACAGCATTAATACCGCGTCTCTTGGTAACGCTCAAACACTACGCTGGACAACCCGGCCGCCTACCGGTGGCGGCGGCGGTGGCGTAATCAATGTTCTGCTGTTGGCATGCATTACAACTGAGATCGCACGAAGGAGAAAAAAGCGAAATCTTGAACGAACATAGATCAACAATTACTCAACTTTGTAAAAACAATCGACCCGCTGGCATTTTTCACCGGCCAAACATTTGTGTACTGCCGGGCTTGCGGATAATAGAAGCCGGCCATAAATTCAACGAGTCTGCTTGATGCCTAAAAAGTTCTTCCATCGCAATCGCGGCAACCACTTAGGAACGGTTTGTTGATACCTAAGCCATTCACGATTATTTTGACCAATGGCACAACTGCCATTACAAACGTCTTTAAACACCACAAACAATATCACAGCAATAATTGCTGAAATACTCACCCACAGACTTTGTATCACAACACCCCACCAGCCCATCGACAAAGTAATACCCACTTGCATAGGGTTGGAAATTATTTTGTACACCCCTGTGGTGACCAAACGCTTGGGAGGGTCATAAGGAAATGCGGTCCCGCCCCCCTTGGTGGCAAATTCATATAATGCGCTGATCAAAAAATATGCCGGTAATACCAAGGGAATACAGTTCAGCCCCATCGTTATTACATCCTTCTCCAGCAGACCGGACCAATCGCTTCCGCTTAATTGAAATATGACGGAAGGAAAAAACCAGAGCAACAAGGCCGCCCAGGCTAAAGATTGTAGAAAAGAACGTTTACCTATATTGGTATCCAATGCGGTCCAATCGGATAGCAACAATGCAGGGATTGCCACCAATACACCCATGCCCAAAATAATTAATACAAGCTGATGCGGGGTATAGTCCACCAAATTTGCCACAGTAAGCAGCGTTATTAGGAAGAATTGTACTAAAACCCTGCCCCCTACTCCCCATGCCAACACTCTGAACAATGGCACCAACGCGCCCACCATCGTGGCTTGTGCAAAAACCCATTCCAAGGGGACTCCGTAAAACAGACTGTCATTGACCGAGAAATGTAACGCGCCCAAAACAACGAGCATACTGCTAAGCATCAGAGTGGAAAAAAAGGCCCACACAAATCCAAGAAAAGTCGCTGTAATTTCCCGGCTGTTGCGACCTGGTTGAATGATATACCAGGCCCACAAACCCATGGGTAGCAGCAACAAAAGGCTTCGAATAATCATCGTAAAGTATTGATCAGAGTTTCTGCCAATATACCCACTGAATAGCGTTGTAGAGGTTGAACATACCAAATGGGATCCAGTTTCCGGGTAAACTCAATTCGCCATGTAACCTTGGTACGATGGTGCGCCACCGGCTCAAAAAAAACCGTACTCTTACCCCAATCTAAGTAAGACCTCATGTAACCGTCGTCAGAATAGGGTTTAAATTCAACAGACCCAGGCGTATGTTCGGTGACTTCAAAATAGGTGGACCCCCGCTTTTCATTCCAATAAACCCATTTAAAATAACTGATATCCACCCAGTGCTTATCACCCACCGACAATCCTTGCGCATTAACCCAATCCGGTCGCGGAAACAGTTTTCCAAACAACGCATCGGGTGACGGTACTTTTCTCTTTGACGCCAGTGTTTGCTTTATGTCACTCACGCTGCGGCCAATAATTTCGCTGCGTTCTACCACATTGTAGCGATTGAAGGTGGTCATATCGGTAACCCCTTCCATGGACATAATTAGGAATAATACCGGTAAAACAGCCACATTGAGTTTAGACGCATCCTCCTCGCGTGCCTTCTTTTTGCGGTAATGATCAAATGGCCAGGCAGCCAAAGCACCAACGACATAAAATATAGGAGCCGCCATTAACATACAGATAAAGCCTTCCTGCAGTAACGGTCCCGATATGAGAATGACAAAGGTAATGGCTTTCAGTGTTGACCCCACGGCGGATTTAGCAGACGATGTTGTAGCAAACACCAGCGCGATAATTGTAGGAATACCAACATATAACAATGCGGACCCATCTATGCCTCGGTGCCGCATCATATTAATAACAACACCGGTTAACGCGGATAATAGTATGACACTCATCAATATTTTTTGATTGACGCTAAACTGTAGTTTCGTTTGTTGTGTCATGACTAATTCCCAATACTAAATTCTGACCGTCGTAAATTCGCCACTATAGCGATATACCTGTCCAAACAGTGGATGTTGCAATTTGAAGTCCATTTTGAATCGACTATCAGCGGATTGTTGCTCCACAATAGTGGTGTGTCCGAGCATGAGCCATTCCGGTATGGGAATACACAATTTTCCGAGTCTCAAAACATAATACTCGCCGGTGTAGTGCAAGCATTCCCCTACTACATTCACCGACATGCATAAACCCAGCATTGGGTTTACATATTCCACCAGTTTGTTTTGTCCGGCATATACCCAGTGGCTTTTAAAATAAACGTTTTTGTTCTCATCCAAAGTGATGGTTCTTTGCCAAATCTGTCGCTCACCGTCCATGGTTTTGTGCACAACCGTGGGAACGTGACGCACGTTGCGATTCAATAGCGCCCCCATAATATGTAATAGGTTCAAAAATAGCTGCATCCACGCCGGGTACTCTATAGTCAGTTCGCCGATATCCCTGTTATCCTCATCCTGATAATGCGCCTGTAGCGCTACCGGCAATGCTTGCCATTGTTCTCCCAGTGCAAGCCGCATGATATTGTGGCTGTTTATACCTTTGCTCATAACTCACCTTAACCATTCACCTTAAAGACCATCAAACAAACGATGAGGACCATGGCCGTAAATGCCGGAACCCCCAAATAGAACCACCATCTTGCATACACCCAATACTGGTCGGGTAAGGAGGTGTTGTTGTTACGACTTAATAAAGCAAGCCGTTTCATTTTGATCTGCAACCACACCACGGGTAACCAACAAGCCCCCGCGATCATATACAAAACCAAGCTCCACAGTACCCAGGGAGTATTAAGGGGAAGATCCATTAACATCACCATTCCCATCCCCGTTAGCGGTTGGAGGATAACAGTAGGTGTGGTAAAGACCCAATCGGCAATGACCACGCAACGATTGGTTTCAGCAATGTGGTGAACATTACCGCTGCGATCGGCCATCCATTTGTACCAGGCACTACCCAGACCGGTCCCAAAAAGTAACACCATACTCAACAGATGAATCGCTTTCAAACTAAGGTATGTCACGCGGACACCTCCCAATGAGCTGAGTCATTGCCACCGAGCTGGCGGTATTACCCTGTTGCAGCATGCGCAAATTGTCCGGATGAAACAGTGGCAATACATGATGTATGAGATACGCAACCGGCAGCATGAACAGGAATGGTATAGGTACAATAAATGCCGGCGTTTTACCCAGGTGTTGCCGTAGTTGTTGTATCCACGCCGCGAACGAAAATACCTGTGGCCCGACAATATCGATGGTGCGTCGCGCCGGTTCTGCGGTAAGGCACGCTTGTATGGCGCAAACCAAATCATCGATATGTACCGGCTGCACTTGTTGTTGACCACCATCGAGCAAAGGCAACACGGGAAATCTTGCGAGCCTGTTAAAAAACCGCGTACTCCGCCCTGCTTCACCGTAAACCAAGGAGGGTCTTAGAATAAACCAGTCACAGGATAGCTGACGCAAGACATCATCAGCCGCTTTTTTACTTAACTGGTATTCTGTGAACGCCTGATCATCTGCGCCCAATGCCGACACTTGTATCACTCGTGCGATACCGACTTTGTCACAGGCGCAGAACAAGGCCGATGGTGCCAGGTTATGCAGTCGATCAAAACGTTGATACTCGGTTTCTACAATTATGCCAACGCAGTTAATCACCACATCTATGGATTGAAGAAAAGGCAACCAATCACTCGCCTTTAGCATGTGGTTAAAATCGCAGCCGTCCGCCCTGTTGACACCCACCACTTCGTGGCCGTCTGCTTCTAATGCCGTTGATACCTGCCGGCCGATAAAACCGCTGCTTCCTGTTAATAAGATCTTCATCTCTTTGTACCTTCATTACGTTTGAAGCTGTCTTGAGCCGAAGACTTGGGAGCTTGATGATTAGTCAATTGAGCAAAATCAGTGCATTGATCAGTTGGACATTGAGTGTCTATATAGTGGGACTGCTTGGTTCTAAATCCCAACCACTTCGAGACAAAGTAGCGGTTCTTAGCAATCGCACCATAAGCCAAATCTGCTAAGCGAGACAACACCGGCCAGCCACTGGGCACCATATACCAACCGTGGCCAACTTGAGCGTATACGTAACGTATCGCCGGCATTCCCACCAGCCAGATCCCCTCCCCGGTGAGCACATGCATTGCTTCGGACACTTGAGCATGTGATACCCCCCAATCTTTCTCACGAAAACTCGGGCCATTGATATTGATTAGCTCGAGCCGACCATCCTTATCCAGGGATTTCAAGCGCAGCATTTCCCGTCGACACAGGGGGCATTCATGGTCATACAGAACAACATTGCGGTTAGGACCGGCTGATATCGCGTTCTGTTCTTGGTTTTTGTAATTTCTGTAATTACTGAATTTTAAGTTTTTAAAAAAAGCCCATCCGGGCACTTTGTGCATCATAAACGATACCCTCATTTTCCAAGCAACTTGGTGACCTTGCTGCCCAGCTTTAGCAACTTCATGACCGAGGTTTTGGGAATATGGCTCATTTGCTCATACCAATCTGTTAAGGTCTCTAAAAACTCAGTCATATTTTTAATACGTTGTTTGATTTCCTCCGGAGTGGTTTTGTCATTCGCCGCTTCCAACTCGCATTGACGCAGGATGGTCAGAGTGGGATCGATTTCGCGTTTTTTCCGTTCTTCCACGACACAATTGAAAATCTCCCATAGATCCTTGGAAGATTCAAAATGATCCCGTCGATCACCCAGCACGTGATTCACTTTAACCAGCCGCCAGGACATCAACTCCTTAAGACTGGTGCTTACATTTGAACGTGCCACTCCCAAAGTTTCGCTGATCTCCTCTGCGTTAAGCGGTTGTGACGACAGGTATAGCAACGCGTGGATCTGCGCCACCGTGCGATTGACCCCCCAGCGGGTCCCCATCTCGCCCCAGTGCACAATAAATTTTTCCATTACGGAGGTTAGCTGCATGTTGACACTTCTGTAATTTCTGTTATTACTGAATTTAGTAAAATCTCAAACTTATGTCAAGGCCGATTTGGGCCGGCTCAATAAATTGATTATGTTTTTATGCAAGATTTTCAGTTACAGCGACCCGGGTTTTAAAGCTGTCACTACACTCAGCATGAGCTTTGTCCAACTCCGATTGACTTACAAGCCTTTGTTTTTTCGGGTTAAATATTCGAGAATGATAGTTTGACCGGCCTTTACTGAAGAATCATCAACGCGTTGCTAATTTATATCAAGTACAATAATATTTTTTCTGCCTGGCCATAATTTTCTAACAGGCCATCCTGCAATAAATGAACTTCCCATTAACATAGTTTAGGGAACTCGTTTAAGAAATTTGCGAAATGCTGTTTAAGAACTATCAACTCGACATTTGTGCCGTATGCTGTGAGCAATCACAACAAATTGTTTCGAAAATATCGAGTGAAGTGCACTATATTTGTTCTATATGTGGAGAATACTATGTTTCTAAAAAATTCATACCCGCATTAAAACAAGAGATAAAAAGGGAAAAACGTTTGGATCTCTCAAACTGGGTGTCCGATAAAAACCACTCAGGAGAGGTTCCGCATTTAACTCTGGAAATCATAAAAGCTCACTGTTTGACCCTTTGGAAGATATGAAACATTTGTCGGAAACACTTGAACGTCAAGACCAATAACGTCTTTGGTTTATTAATACAGTGCCCCATTTTTGGGTTACTACGTTTGGAAAATTCTATTACCTGCGAAATGGACAGTGGGGAAAAGAGGATTCGCATCAAAATTTCTTGGCATAATTATACTTATAGTTTTGATCGTACTAATTCGTACTTTTATTGCATAGAAATTAGGGAACCTCTGATTGATGAGCAGAGATGAGGGAAAAATTGCCACGAAGCAATTGGTTTTTCCGTCATAAATGCCAGTCACGGAGTTAATCAGAGGCTCCTGGAGTATAACAACAAGGAACAAGGTTTGTGTATAAGCACTAACCTGAAGCACCTGGACAAATTAGGTTAAACCCTTTACCGCAGAGATATGCACTTAGTAGCGTAGGCTTTACGGTTGCCCACTCATGAGACCAACGCGTTTTGCCCTGGTTAGATCCCAACGAGTATAAAGCGACAATATTCCCACTGTGATTAAGATAGTGACTTTATCGAAAAGTGAGAAAGGAACGAACATTAAGGTGGTGGCTACCTCAAGACAAATAATAGTCACAACCAATGAAATGGTTTGCCCCATTTTGAGTTTGGATAATACAAACGCACCAAGCGGAGCACCCAAGGAAACCACCGGCGCTGAAGACCACCAACTGCCCACAACAAAATCGCTGGGCTCTATCATCATCAGCAGCCAGGCGCTGGCGTAGATCGAATTGATTGCCATAAAGCACACAGTGGTGGGGATACTGCGTCGTATACAGCCACGGCAAACAAAAACCAAATAGAAATACAAGATAGCATCGCAACCCGATCCGATCTTGGCGGTCAGTAGCCCTCCGGCAAATCCGAAAGCAATTGGCCAGTACACAGAAATATCATTTTTTTCTTTGGAATGACGACGATCCCACAAAATCATAAAAGCACAGAAAATTATAAATTCGGAAAAAATGAAACGAATCGTGGTATTGTCCAGGGCAACGAAAGCCAACCCAAAAGGCAGAGACAAAAAACTTCCAATACTGGCGTATTTAATCACGTGCCAATCAATATTGATTTTGCGACTGATAAAATACAGTGTCGCGAAAGTCATACCGACAGATTGAATAAACAAGCTGAATATACTGGCATCAAGGCTATCGACATGCAGTACTTTCGTTAGCACGGGAAATGCGACAGCACCGCCGCCCAGGGGGGTAGCGCCGGCAACGAACGAACCGGCAATCATGGTCACACTACTACGCCAGTAGGTCTCGAACACCGGCACAATATTATCAAAACCTAATATAGCCAGCCAAACCAGCCAAAATACGGCCAGAGGACCCCAATAGATTAGTGACCTATCGCGAGGGAAGATTAGTCTTCTCATGGTCTATCCCAACAGTATTTTACTTAAAATATGGCGCTCAAAGCGTCTAAATCAGGTCTTTAGCAGCTAAACAAGACTGGAAATACCTGATGGATTTTGTATGTTGTCGGCGTTTTGAGAATTCGCTTTAGGAAATTGTGCCTTGGATTACACATGGAAGAGACAATCCACCTTTGAAGTAGGATGGATTCAACTGAAAACCTATCCCGAAAGATCGGGAGAGTCAGTTTTTTCTTATTTTCCGCAAACTTACCTGAAGATTTTTCAGGGTCGGAAACAAATGTACGGCGATACTTTTTTGTTTGCTAATTTCTATTGGCCAAACATCATTGCCATTAAATTTAGAGTATTTGATAATTCTCATAGGATTGCCTCAACCCTACACTAGCAAGACTACAGACGGTCATATTTGTCATTTCAGAACGACCACCAAATTTTCCAGGCTGTCTGTAAGACCTACTTATCTGTCCTTATCGGCAACAAGCCCAGCCGGTTTCGCGAACACCATACGTATAAAATTCAGCCGAATGGCACAACTACTATCGGGAAAACTCCTCAGCACTCAGCGGTTTGGCGGGCACAAGGGTTGCTGACTCTAATGTACTGGTAACCGGAGACCGGGCAAAGTGATGCTGCGACCAGAGATGGGATCAATGATCTAACAAATGGTGCAGTATTGCAGTTTCAGCGTCAGTACAAAATGAAATTTTACGTTAAACCCTTTCGCCGCAAACCCTGGACCGCATTTCGATACGGTCCGGGTCCGGGTCCGGCTCCCGTGCTATCGTTTCTGCATAAGATAGTGCACATACTGCAATTCCCCTTGCCTAAATTTGTTGTAAACGGAAGAACCTTTTAGAGCCGCAAAATCCCGCATTACCTTGCGCCAGATTTTAGGAACCGCGTATTGCAACTCCCTTTTTCGCTGCTCATACACAAGATCTAAAGCACGTACCACTTGCTGGTTGATTTGTTCTTCGTAAATGATGTCAAAACCGGCCTTTTGAAACAGACTCTTCACTTCATCAACACCACCCGGTGTGCGTAGATCACAAAACGTAAAAATACCATCGGGTCGTAGTACACGAAAAACTTCGTTAACGAATTTTGACATGTCCGCATAGCAGTGTGATGATTCGACGTTTATCACCAAATCCACAGAATGATCGTTTAATGGTAAATCCTCTGCTCTGCCTTGTAAGAACTCCGCATTGGGCAAACGATGATGTTGTCGACACCAAGCAACGGCAATCTTGGATAAATCCACTCCGGTGATTTTATGTAGCGGATAAGCTCCGGCCAAGTGCTTCATACCGCCGCCACGGCCACACCCTACTTCTAAAACGTCTTTATTTTGTAGATCCACTCGGTTAGTCACATACTCGTATAACTGTATCGGATAGCGATAAGGTTCATCCTGTTCTTTGAGTTTTAGAGGTGAGCCGGTGGCGACCGGATCAGCATATCCATAATTCATGAACAGCAAATCTTCAGAAGTATATTTTTTCGCCAGCCTGTTATACCACCATCGCCAAAGAGGCATGCGTAAGGGCTGTACTAAATCAGCAAGCAATACAAATGCAGTTCCCATCAAACTTGCCCTACTTGTCATAAAGGTTTCTCCTGTTAAATATGCTCTTTATTGCTGACAATTCTGCCATGCTGCTCGTTCCTGTGTTACAACCCAGTAAGAGTTGATTAATAATATAATGTTCCGGGTTTTAAAGATCGATTTTCGAAAATCCTCCAATCCATATACTATTGAGTACCGGTTACCCTAAATTGCTGCCAGGTCTTTGAAATTGTTTAAAGTTCAAGGAAACCCATAAATGACCACGTCGCCAAATCTCTGATGTAGCATTACCCCGTACTTCCGCTCGAAGTTGTGATATACTGAGCGGATAGTATTTAAAAATACGGCGATCATCTATCGGTGCCTCCCTACCGGGCACCCTTCACGATAAGACGTAAACCGTTTCCTACTGGACTGATCTCAGATGCATGTTAGAGAAAGCGGTTACCCTGATCCACAAATGGCAAAAACCTTAATATCACGAACGCGTCTGCTGTTTCGCACATCCCACCGAGCGCAATCAAACAATACGGTTTCATTCATTATAATTTCAAAGCGAGCTGACACATGAACATAAAACCAGGTACGACTCTGCCCAAATACCGCGTGGAAAGCGTGCAAAAATCTCCCCCACCCGAGGGTGTTCAGGACGGTGAATGGTGCAGTTATGTTATTAGCGAAGGTAATTCCAAGATTAGGGGCTATCAACTGGGAAGTTTCCATGATGTCACCCAGTACGTTGAATGCGTGGTTGATAAACTTAATATGCGGGCCGCCAACTGCTACTCCGTTTACACCTCGCGCAAGAAAAAGTAGTCGGCACACAAATACTATTTAGCAAAACTCAAAACAATCACAACTGGCCATAACGCACACATATTGACCTACCACAGTTAGAAACCCAGGAATAAAAACCGGGAGCTGAGTTTAGCTCCACGGTTTAACGGACACTAAAGCAATTAACTCAACCCGTGTCCTTGAAAAATAAGAAAGTCTTGTCTTTACTTTGCATAGAATAACCTCCATAGAAGTCTATAAAAATCTTTAGCATTTATAGAGTTACTCTAATTTCTCCTTAGTATTTACAAGGTATTGTCTATGCTGGACACGATAGCGAAGCTTATTAAAGTATTAAACGCCGAGGTTAGCCCCTCTCAAATTAGTCTGGGTTTCGCTGCAGGATTCATTGTTGGTCTGACGCCGCTCTGGAGCCTGCATAATTTGCTGCTGCTATTCCTGGTTTTTCTTTTCAGAGTAAACTTTTCCGCCTTCTTACTATCGTGGGCATTCTTCTCCGGAATCGCCTATTTGGCTGATCCCGCTATGGAACAGCTGGGCGCGACCCTACTATCCTCCCCAGAATTAAAATCTATATGGACCGGTATGTATAACCAGCCTGTATGGCGTATTACGCATTTTAACAACACCTTGACTTTAGGCAGTCTGGTTTGCGCAGTTGTGATTGCTGTACCCATGGTCTTTGTCAGTAACTTTCTCATCAGAAACTACCGTCAACATATATTAGGCTGGGTAGCGAAATCAAAACTCTCTCAGCTCTTAAAGGCCAGTCGCCTGTATCGCACCTACAATGCAGTATCAGGGGGTGATTGATGCTTAAGATAATACGCCCCGCCGGCGCGATGGTTTTCTTGGTAGTCATCACTGCCATTGGACTGGTTTGGTGGCTATTGGCCGACTGGTTAGTAAAAGCATCCATCGAATCGGTCGGTACAAAAGCGGTTGGCGCTCGCGTAGAACTGGCAAGTGCAAATCTGACTTTTTCACCACTGGGTTTCCGTCTACAAAACCTGCAGGTCACCAACCCGAAACAGCCCATGCAAAACATGATTCAATTCGATCAACTTGTCGGCTCACTGGAGTTAGAGCCCTTGCTTATGGGACTGGTGATTATCAAAGAAATGTCGGCAACCGGGATACGCTTGGATACCGTGCGACAGAAATCCGGTGCCATACAAAAATCCAGAACCGAAACCCAATCTGAACAACCGTCTACACAGAGATCAAAGCAGGACTCGTCCACAGAAAAAGATTCATTACCCAGCATCGATGAAATCCTCGCCAAAGAGTCCATTTCCACCTTGGACAATATCAAGGCTCTTGATGATCACATCAAAACCGAACGTACGGATTTTGACAAAAACCTGGCGGCGTTACCGGATGAGGCCAAACTAAAACAGCATGAGAAACGCATTAAAGAGCTGAGCGAAGCAAAAGTAAAGTCCGTTGAAGAATTAAAAACAAGAAAACAGGAATTAAACACCGTAAAGAACGACATTCGCTCTGACCGTGATACTCTGAAAAAAGTGCGTCAACAGCTGAAAAATGCCAAAGGAGAACTTAAACAACAATACGAAGCGCTGAAAAATTCGCCCACTGAAGACTGGGATAAGATTAAATCTCGTTATGGACTCGATGCATCCGGCGCAAACAATATAACCGGCCTGTTGTTTGGCGAAAGTGCCCAATTGTGGCTAACGCGCTTATTGGCATGGGCCCAACAGGCCCAAAGCCTGTTGCCCGGTGATGACGGTAACAATACTCCAAAGTCCTTGCCTCCACCTCGCGGAACCGGCCGCTACATTAAGTTTGCCACAGCCAATCCCCTGCCGGACTTTCTCATACGCAAGGCAAAGCTGAGCCTGGAGATACCCGCAGGCAATATTGATCTTGAGGTGAATGACGCCACCAATCAACCCCATATTCTTGGCCGTCCCATGCGCTTACACACCTCGGGTAGCAATTTGAAGAATGCCGGCAGCGTCAAAATCGACGGAGTATTCGACCACGTCAAACCTCATGCGACAAAAGACACCATTACCTGGTCTCTTTCCGGTTATAAAATGTCAGATGTTTCCATTTCCAAAAGCAGCAGTTTACCGCTTACCCTAAGCAGTGCGCTATCCGACTTTACCGGCAATATTGAACTCAAGGGCAAGGTGCTCACTGCGAATGTGGATGCTAAGTTTAACAACGCCAACTGGAGCAGTACAGCAACCGAAGGCATGACCGGCCGTATCGCCAAATCCATAACATCCATCCGCCAGTTTGATCTGCTTGGAAAACTTCAGGGTACATTAAGCTCACCAAAGCTTTCTTTACGCTCCGATCTGGATCAACAATTAAAAGAAGCTGTTTCAGGACAATTGAAATCAGCCCAAAACGAATTGGAAGCCAAATTTAAGGCACGGTTGAATGACAAGATTACATCTATGGCAGATCCGAGCAAAGAACATCTAGCCTTCCTCACTGACAAGGAAAACTCCCTGGAGCAACGAATTAATAGGCTGGAAAAAATGCTGAAGACGGAACTCAAATCTGCCACGGATACCAAAAAACAGGAAGTAAAGGATAAACTGAAGGACAAGCTGAAAGGGTTTAAGTTTTAACATCGGTATATGTTTTGCATAAAATAATGTTATAAATAGTTTAAAGAATAATTAAACTCCTTGTAAGTTGTATTCTACTAACATTGAACCATAATTACTCATCATTACTCATCGCCGTTTACTGGAGGCTGTCATGTCACCCACGTCAAACCTCAAACAGCGTCTTATAGTATTATTCGATGGCACCTGGAACGACCCGGAAGACCGAACCAACGTATACCGAATGTCGCGATGTTTGCAGGACTTCGATGGCGACATTGCTCAACGTTTTTTTTACGACCCCGGTGTCGGCACCTCACGCACAACACGGTTTCGCGGTGGTGTTTTTGGGTACGGTCTGGATAAAAATCTATTACAGGGTTACGAATGGCTGGCCCGCCGCTACCGGGACGGCGATGAAATCTGGGTATTTGGTTTCAGTCGTGGTGCTTACACCGCACGCAGCATGGTGGGCATGATTCGAAAATGCGGTCTTCTGCATATCGTTACTGAAGATTTACTGGAAAAGGCTAAAAAAATCTACCGTGACAAATCGGCCAAACCGGATGACGACACATGCAAACAATTCCGCAACGACTACAGCCAGGAAGTTAAAATACATTTCATAGGCGTCTGGGACACGGTAGGCGCCGTAGGGGTACCCGGTACGTTTCTTTCCGAACGCGGTATATTCTCCTGGTACGACACCCAATTGTCCAAAATCGTCGAACGCGCCTATCACGCCATGGCGCTGGACGAACATCGCGAAGCCTACGATATAGCCCCCTGGACCAACAAAGACGGAAAACAAAAACCGACTCAACTGGAAGTAGAACAACGTTGGTTCATTGGCGCCCACGCCAATGTCGGCGGCGGTTACGGGGATGAACCCTTATGCGAGATTCCACTGGCCTGGCTTCAAGAAAAAGCAATAGCGGCCGGTTTAAAAATTAATCAATGCTGCCCCGCACCTGATGCTTGCAAAACACCCCCGAAAGACTCTTTCAAAGAATTTCTGGGCGGAGCATATAAACTACTTCGCGGCTGGTTTCATAAAGGCGACGGCCGCCACTATCGACTCTATGATAAGGATTACAAAGGTAACCCAGCTATCAATGTAACAATTGATCCGTCCGTGTGGCAGCGCTGGCAGTCCAGCAGCGACTATAGGCCGCCCACCTTGACGCGAGCCGGTAAAAACCCACCTCCACCGCCACCAAAAAATCAGGGGGAAAGGACTTCTCCCAAAAGTACTCCATCCACACTGGAGACCGAGCCGATATAGTGGTATCCGGTCAGTTTACTGCCGATGACGCCCTACTCAAACATCACGCGGTCTCTCTGCGTGATGAAGTAGTGCTCGTTGCCAACCGCTACCCTGATTTCGTGATGTCCCGCTGATGTGGGCGGAATCCAGGTAACAGCGGTTAGGTTTAGCATATTGTCCACCGCCCCAACCGAACAGCTGCCTCCGGTAACCCAGCATTTCACCCGCTGCTCCTGAGCCACAGTCGCTTCCGGCCAGGTCACCAGATAGGTCAAACTCTGACCTCCCGCGGATGCAGTGGTATACGACTGTGATAAAGTGGCTTTTCGTGGCAGGACTTGCAGCCCTCCGGTGTCACAGGCAGCGTACGCATGTTCATTCGTGAGGCTCACGCTTCTTGCAGTACACACTACGCCGTAAGCACCTATAAGACTCGGTAGCGTAGGGTCGGTAACATCAAAGGAAAATACTGCCCCTGAAGTAGCCAGATAAACTTCGCCGTACTGCACTGTCACCCCGTAGGCAGAACCCGTGGTATCAAACGTGCTCAGAGTATTGGGCGTTTCAGGGGTACTCACGTCAACAACCAATAAACCACTGGACCCATCGGCCACATACACGTGGGAGCCCGAAACCGCCACCCCGCGGACCAAGCCAGTTGCCGTCGTTGCAATTTTAGCAACAAAGCTTGGATTCTGTGGATCGGCAACGTTGATAATGTGCACTCCCCGGTCATAGTTACTAACCGCGAGATAAGCGTATTCTCCCTGTACCGCCACATCCGTAGCGTAACCCGCGACCCTGTAAGATGCCGTCAATTGCGGCGAGTTGGGATTGGAAATGTCTATCATATGCAAGCCGTCAGCAAGCTCCCCGGTATAGATTCCGTCGACCATGTAGGCATGGTTGCCGGCCAATGTAACGCGGGTCGCAAAACCCAAGCTGTTGTACAAACCTGCTTCTGTTGGAAGGTTCGCATCACTGACGTCCACAACCTTAAGACCATATCCGTCTGTAACATAAGCGTGTTGGCTGGCATGCGCCACTCCCCAGGCATATCCCGAAACGGTATGGTTGCCCGCCCACTGTGGAATGCTGGGGTTGCTAATGTCGACCAGATGCAATCCTGAATCGCCTCCACTCAAATAGGCAAGAGAATCGGTCACCACCACATCAGTGGCATTTTGCACCTGGGTGTACTGCCCTACATAGCTGGGCAGGTCGGGTTCGGTAATGTCGATGATACGCAACCCGCCATAGGGTCCCGTTGTAACGTAAGCACGGTTTCCCGCCACTGCCACATCGCGTGAAAATGACCCGGTGTCATAAGACCCCTGCAGTACCGGATTACCCGGATCAGTAAGATCGATAATTTGCAACCGGTTGAAACTTACCGCATAGGCCTTGTCGTCAACCAAGGTAAGATCGTTCAAATCCCCGGCTGCAGTAAAAGTCCTGGTGTGCGTTGGGACAGTAGGGTTGGAAACATTGACAACCACCAAGCCGGATGCGCTGGCCACATAAGCATGATTGCCTGCCACTGCTATCCCCGTTGCGGTGCCCGATGTATTGTAACTGCCTTGTATTACCGGAGCGGTGGGATCTGCAACAGAAACAACAACAAGACTGACACTGCCGTCGGCAAGGTAAGCGTAATTGCCACTGACGGTAACATCATAAGCATGACCGGTAGTATCAACACTGCCCGCAAGGCTGGGTGTCGCGGGAGTACTTATATTGATAATTTGCAAACCGCTGCTACCATCAGCCACGTAGGCGTAATCACCCGCTATCGACACTGACACCGCCGAACCCGGAGTATCGTAGCTTCCGGTCAAGGTGGGCAACGCAGGGTCACTCACATCAATTATTTGAAGACCGGCGCCGGTGTCGGCCACGTAAGCATAGGAGCCAACAACCGCGACACGGTTCGCGCCGCCGGGAGTGTTGTAAAATCCCACTGCCCTTGGGCCGACTGGATTGCTGATATCAAAGATATATAGGCCGGTTGTGTTGATTGTGTTACAGACCAAATAAGCGTAATTGCCCGAGACGACCACACCACTTGAAAAACTGCAACTCTTGTCGGACACCCAGAATGGATTCTCTACCAGACGCCGATTGGTGGTTCCCGTATAGGCATTGCTGCTCAACGTAACTGTTGCCGGTAGAGAGTCGGATATACCGTCATTCACAATGAGCCTAAACACCAAGGTATCGTTACTATTGGGCACCAGAAAGCGAGGTGCAGCAGTGTTTTCGTCTTGCAGAACCACAGGTGCACCACCAATCTGCAACCAATCATAGCTTAGACTATCATTGTCTACATCGTAGCTGGCGCTGCCGTCCAACACGAATGTTTCGCCCCCTATCAGGGCCTGATCCGTTCCTGCGCCGGCCGTGGGAATATCGTTGACGGGGTTCACCGTAATACTGACCATGGCCGTCTGTGAGGTCTCGCTGCCGTTGCTTGCAGTAAAAGTAAATGCGTCAGGACCATAGTAGTTGTCATTGGGCGTATAGGTGCAGGCACCGGCCACATCGCACAGCAAACTGCCGTTTTTCACATCAGTTGTTACAGCGAATGTCAGGGGCAGATCGTCTGGGTCAGTTCCGGTCAAAGTGATGAGCAGTGACTCATCTTCGTTAACGCTGAGTCCACCCAGGTTATGGGCGGTAAGGGATTGCGGATTGGGCGATTTATCATCCGAACCGCCACAAGCACTTAGTATCAAAAGCAGCGACACCACACATACAAACCGCAGAGCATTACAAAACGGACTTTTGTGGCTAACCACTAGGAAAGGAACAATTTGCATGAGGTGCCTCGTTTGCCCTTGTCTGTTTTTAGAACATTCTGTCAGGATCTGGGCTGGATTCATAATTCTCTGCACTTGCAGGATACGATGAAAATATACTACCCATTCACCCTTTGTGTCAAAGCAAAACCGGGATCACAATGAGCTTCCTTGGTTGTTCTTAGTATGGTTGTTCTCGGCATGGCTGTTCTCGGCATGGTTTTTCTTATCCCTGTTTTTCGTTAAACTAATATCGTTACCAATTCACCAAGGAGATATTTTTTGGATAAAGTACTGCAAACGTTACTTGACCAAGCTACGCTATGGGTTCCAAGAATGGGTGGTGCCGTCGCGGTCGTTCTTATCTTTTTTGTGATCTCAAAATTTATTAAAACTGCTATTAACAAAGGCTCTGAACGTATTGATTTTGATCGACATTTGGCAGCATTTCTGGCTCGCGTTAGCGGCATCACCGTTGTCATAATAGGTTTTGTTACGGCACTGGGTACTTTGGGTATTAATGTGTCGGCAATTGTTGCAGGACTGGGGCTGACCGGCTTTGCACTGGGCTTTGCCTTAAAAGATACCATATCAAATTTGCTTTCCGGCATTCTTATTCTGTTGTATCGACCCTTTTACATAGGAGATACCATCAGTGTCTCCGGGTATGAGGGCAATGTCATGTCTATTGACCTGAGATACACCGAATTAAATTGCGAGGGGAAAAAGATACTGATACCGAATTCAAGATTATTCACCGATCCCATTACAGTGATTCAATCGCAACAGTGATTGAGGTGTAAAGACTGCTTACCATCATTTCCAACGACAGCGTAGACACATTCGTCGCCAGTACAGAATACATCGTGTAACCATGTCGTATTAGGAATTTTGAAAAAGTCTCCACTATTCGTGGGTAGAACCAATTCTGCTCGACAGGTATTAATTTCACAAAAATGGTATAGTAATCATATCGAAGTCAAGATTACATCTTATGAACAATAAACCCGTACTGTATCAATTCAGCATTTCCCATTATTGTGAGAAAGCACGTTGGGCATTGGACTTTAAGGATATTGATTATCAGATAAAAAACCTGCTGCCGGGCCTGCACCGTAAACCGATACTGCGTTTTGCGTCGGATACTGCTGTGCCCGTATTGTCCATTAATAACGCCCATATTCAGTACTCAGACAAAATCATCGACTATCTCGATGCCAATATACCGGTCAATCCCCTAACCCCCTCCGACACCAAGCTGGCTGAAGAAGCGCGAGAGTGGGAGCATTATGCCTCCAGAATTATTGGTGAACCGTTGCGTTGTTATTTTTATCACTACCTGCTGCAACATCCTCCGCTGGTTATTCAGCGCTGGACACGAGGTGGACCTTGGTACGGTAAATTGTTTTACACTCTAACTTTTCGCAAAGTTCAACAGCTAGTACGCAAGGGCTACAAGATAAATGAAGATACCGCAAAGGTCAGTCGCACCACCATTGAAAAAGCAATGGGAGAACTCGCTGAGCATTTGCGCGATAGAAAGTATTTGACCGGTGATCAGTTTAGCCGGGCCGACCTTAGTGTGTGCGCACTACTGGCACCCTTAGTACGACCGGACAGCTACGATACAAGCGTGCAATTGCCGGCGGAAATTGAGGCATTCTGCCAAGAGTTGCAAAACCATGCGGTATACTCGTGGGTGCGTGATATTTATCAAAAATACCGTCGTTAAAAAACCGGGGCCAAAAAAAACCGCACAAACCTACTCCTAACCGCTTTGTTTTTACTTTACTCAAGTACGAAATCTTAATCTCTTAATCTTGTAGTCCTTATGGTATTTGAACAAAACTCTTCACAAAGATTTTGTTAATATACGGCTGACCGGCAATATACTGAGCTCTTCCCGTAATTATAATTCTGTCGTTATCCAGAACCAGTGCGCTGGTAAACTCTTCAGGGGTATTGGCTTGCATGCGATGATAATCATATCCTTCCAGAAAGCCGTTTTCACTGTATCGAAGTAACATAGTATCGCTGCGGTTTTCTGACTGATAGTTACCGTAAGCCGCGACAATAATCTTGTTATCCGGTAAAACGGCAAGATCAGCGGCAACCGTAGTAATACCGCTCGAATCCAGTAACTGGTCATTATAACCCATTCGCAAGCTATGGATATTATTGATATCAGGATCAACCGGGCCGAAACCGGTAGAAGGAGAATCATCCAATGCCCCTTCCGCGGTGAGTCGAATCAGTATTTCACGAGTCGGGATGTTTCCTGAATAGGGACGCATACGCGCTAAAATTAATATTTTGTTGTCCGGTGTTTTTTTCATTCCTATAGCGTTACTGAGCGTAAAAGAACGGGCGCTACTGTAGTGTAACTTGTCACGAAGCAAGTAAGTGGCGCCACGAGCCCCCGAAGAAGAGTAGTGCCAAACAATCAGACCACTTCCTCCAGTTCCTCCTAATACAATGATGTTACCCGTGTCGGTAAGCTCTATGAAAGATCCTGTGTCATAGACTTCTGGCTCATTGATATTTCTACCCAACCCATTTCGAACTACATAACCTCGCCGTATTGTAGGATCATCAGGATCCGTAAGTCCGAAAGTGGTGTCCGGCTCACCTATTGGCGTAAGTTTCCAAAGGATCATATCATCGACGCTGCTGCCAATGGTTGGTCGAAGACCACGTGTCCCGGTTGCCAGAATACTGTCATCCCCCGTCAATATGACATCATTTAATCTATCTGCGTTACTCCCATAGGGAAGTAAGGTATAACCCAAACGTTGTCCTACATTGTTTCTATCCACGTCGCCAAATCCGGTATCGAGAAAGCCGTCGGCAGTGAAACGCCAAACAGCACTTCTGCGAGCGCCAGAAGCTGATTTTATGTAACCCACTATAACAATTTTGTTATCACTGGTGATGTCAACCGCCTTTACCTGCTCCCACCCGCCTCCATTCACTGTATTGTGGCCAGTGCTGTAACCCAGCCGTTTGTTACTGTTGTTGGGATCGACAGGACCAAAACCTGTCTCCAGGTCGGTATCCAATAGACCATCGGAAGTGTAGCGCCAGATTATTAAATCAACATAATTTATGCCCCCTTCCCGATTGCCCCCCACAACAACCAGCTTCTTGTCATTAGTCAGTGCAGAATCTTCAATCCTGTCCATACTTTGAATATTTGAGTTGGTATATCCTAGCCGTTGATTGAGGTTGATAGAGTCAACTTCACCAAAACTGGTATCGGGTATAACGATGTGTTTTATCAGATGAACACGAAGCGCTTGTTCGCTGGAAAGTCCCCCATCATCGACGGTTAACGTGATATTAAAGGTATTGTTTACATGCGTATCATCATACGATGGCGCATCAATAAACCGCAGTACACCAGTGTTCGAAACAGTGAACAAATTTCTGTCTGCGCCGCTAACCTGATAGCTGAGCGTAATATCTCCATCTTCATCAACAACGTCTATTTGCTGCACAAAGGTGTTGTTCTCGTAGGTGTTAACCTCATTACGAGAAACGATAGTCGGGGCATCATTCTCGTCCAGCACTTCAACAAATATATTATTGGTTGAGGAAAGTGAACCGTCACTGACGGAAATACTTATTTCATAGATGTTATCGTTATTACTGTCCCTGGGTGACTCATAATTTGGCGGGACTGCAAAAGACAACACGCCTTCACTTGATATATCAAAATCTGCTTCGTCACTACCGCCAATTGTAATAGTTATGGCCTCTTCCTCTTTATCGGTAGCGATAATGTTTACCACTTGGGTAGTGTTTTCTGCCACTTTTAAGCGGTTGCCGTTCAAAATCACCGGCGCACTGTTGGCAGGCGTATCAGGAGGGACATCGATAACCACTATGCTCAGATCAAAAGTTGTCGACTGGCTGTCATTACTAACACTGATACGGGTTTCATAAATATTGTCTGCATTTTCATCTAGTGCATTTTCAAAATCCGGCGCACTTCTAAACTGCAATACTCCCGCTGAATTTATTGTAAGTAGGGCGGAATCCGCAAGTGTATTGTCCAGGGAAAAGGAGAGAGTTTGCTCGTTGCTGCCTACATTAACCTTCATTACCTCGATGGTGTTTTCCTGAACCTCAATGATGCTGACCTTGGTTATTTCCGGCGAATTATTGGAATTTGGTACGGTGGGTTCGGTATCACCGCCGCCACCCCCGCAACCACTCAAAAGGATGATGGATAGAACAGATATTGTACAAAACAGGCGTAACATTAAAGTACACTCCGATGATTGATCTGATTAACTAGACTCAAAAAAGTGAAACTGAGGTGGACCCCAAGTTTAGGACGGATACCAGGATATTCTATATGAAAACTTCTTTACTATAAACACTCATCGCCACGCACCTGATTATGAAAGCAGATTTTTCTTGCTGAAATTAGGTTGTCAAATAGCAATCCGGCAATTAGACGTTTGTTCTTGAGAAATTCACAAATTTTAATATGAATCTGCAAAATGTCCGATCTGTCGAAAAGTATAACGAGTAAATCAAGTCAGTCATTTCTTACTCATTCGCGCATGAAAATATTCGATATTTTTAAGAGTCTAAAATTGGCTGACAACAGGCCCTACGAATTGTTGTTTATCATATGACTTTATCGCTTACGAATTAAGCTGTGGTGACAAGTCCCCAATACCCTCCTTAACTCGATAACCACCTCCTTTACCAAATGCCACCCACCCCAGTCAAACTATTATCTCATTGTTTTATATCAACAAATCACCCATAACAACTCAACTCCTAAACAATTTTCTTACAATTTACCCCCAAATCCCGCTGCCGGCGTTTATAAGCAGGTCGGTGTGATTAATGGTACTGGGAAATTACTTTCCGTCCAAGCGTCGTCGATGTGTTTTTATTGACCACATTCTCCCTACGGCTCATAATAGATCAAAATACTTCGGCTATGGCAGCCCGCAAGAATAATAAACAACAAAATAATAAATTGATTGGAAGTAGAATCATGTTCACGTCTATGGCTCAGGGGGTTCGTTATCTATCGTTATTCATAATCATTGCGTCTATCGCAGCCTGCGATGGCGGCGGTGGAGGTAATGATGGAGGCAACCAAAATCAAAACCAGGTCAATTATCCTCCGATAGCGGGATTTACTGCTGATAACGACACGATTGAAGTTGGGCAAACGATTACGCTTGACGGCAGCAGCAGCGCCGATCAGGACGACGAGTTCCTAGAATACTCCTGGACGCTTAGCCAAAAACCACAAGGTAGTGTCGTTGGCACAAACCTGGGAACCATGATCTAACCGCTAATGTCGACTGAAATATATCGCCTGAAATGGAAGAGTTACCACATCAAAAACGAATGCAAATGGGATTAGGACAGACCACAAAATCAAAGATGGATAGTTCTTTTCGTAGTGTGGCACTACATAACCGTAATTATTTTCCAAATCAAACCCGTGTGGTAGATAGACTAGTATGCTTCCCAGGCCATCGACGTCATCTAAAAACGGTTGTATATTTTGCTTGTAGAAAACGCCATTATCGTCCTTGAAATCATGATGATTGGTATCGCCGGAGTTTTTTATGGACAATGTGTCGTCCAAAGAAATTAACAAAAGGACAGGTATTTCGGTGTTGAAACTATATTTTGTCTTAGTGACAATCAGTTTGTTAAATCTGGTGTAGTAAACACCTTGATACACCTCGACTGGCATTGCACCCGAGATATATTCGCAAGGGGCGCTTTGTTTTATGATCATAAAGCGATCTTGGTCTAGCTTGTATATTGGCAATTTGTCCAGCGTCACAGTTTGTCCATTGCGCTGTCTTGTATCAATTGGAGCAGTCACAGTCAATACGATGCCGTATGAGTGTGGATAGTTAAGACCAACACACATAATTAACTGGTCTTTTTTAATTGAAACCATATCTGTTTCTTTGATCTCATAACCGTACGCATTATCAATCTTTTTTTGAACGATATCTGTGGCGCAACCGCTTAATAAAATTAGCAGCAGGACTGAAAGTATACACCTTGTGAGTGCCCTATAATTACCAGATGGTTTAACCATCCCAGACGTTCCGGGTTTGCATGAATACTAAATATAGTAGCACACAAATATTTTTACGCTATCGGGGAGTTAAACAAAATAGCAGCGAAACTAAACAACCGCCCAAGAAAAACACTAGGATCTGTAACGCCAGCTGATAGACTGGAAGCAGTGTTGCAGTGACCGGTTGAATCCGCCTCTGTTAAAAATAGGAGGATTACCGAGGAGCTGAAACGTAATAAGAGTCGTAGTGAAGATATCGTTACACTACAAGCGTATAGCCAAGTATACAACTCTCATAGCCGAGTTATCATGAGGGAAGATTTACCGATTTTTTGTCGCCTTGCGAATCACGCTATTGAGCGACTCAATGGCGTTTGTCGTATAGATGATTTTCCGTATTTCCTCAGGATAATCGTACAAGGCAATTAGGTTAGGCCAGTGTTCTCGCCATGACTTGGCTATAGCGGGGTATTTCGCATCCCAGGCGGCTGAAAAGCTCTCTAGTTCCATTTCTGCCTCGGTTACGTTTTACACAATTGAAAGGTCTTAAATTGACAATGATAAACAAATAATACAGACGCCCACGTCCTTGGTGTGATGGAAGCTGAAGTCCCAGACTAGTCATCTCCAGTTGGAACGATTGCTATCTAAGTTGAACGAAATATGTACAACCCCTTTGCAACTCGCCTCTTGATATGGTTTCACTATTCGCATTAACTACTTGATAATTAAAGGGTATGAATGGCGCATTTCCTACAGCATAGTACCGGCTAGATAGAAATTTCTTATGTTATAGGCTCCTGATAATCGTCTCATCATTTTACTCTTTATTTACATGATGGCTTAACAGATAATTTAAACAGTCATAGATCTTGGATAGAAATAAATGTATAAGAAACAAAAGAATTTTCTCACAATTTCTCTCTTAGACTTAGTGATCACATCCGCCTCTTCAGAAAACGCTATTAGTAAGGGGCACTATAGTCGTAGTAATTTAATTACTCCAATGAGGGCAATATGTGGTCCCGCATCTTATCTTTGATATGTTTTGTCATTGTTAGTGTATTTCCTACCCTGATAAATTACGATACTTTGGAATTTCTTAAGCCGGAATGGTGGGATACGGTGCAGTATGCCGAAGCGTTCGCAGACAATGAAGAAATTATGACGCAATCGAAAGCAGCGGATGCACGCTTATATTATAAACGGGCAATCCTTACCATCGAGGAATACCCAAACAACCATGAGCTTATTACTCAAGCATTGTATAGAGCACCTTTTAAACATGGTCTGACTAAAAATGAATCGGAGACACTAGCAGAGTACTACTTGGCTAACTACACCGGATGGCGAGGGACCCTGGCAGTCGTAAGTGCGCATACGGCTACCGAAGTTACTGCAAAATTGGTTCAGAGTTTATGTAAATCTGGGAGTACAGAAAAAGCATTATTTTATGTAAACAGTCTCATTTTGGAAAGAGGCCCAGAGATATATGATAGACCCAAAATTAAGGTGTACGATGAGTTAGAACATTGTCTACGTAAGGAACCAAGTAATGCGGTGTACCTGTATTTGAGTGAGGCGATCAAGAAAATTGGGCCAGTTACTCGGCAGAATGACAAGGATGATCTATTATCATTAGCTCAAAAAGTTGCCACGTACGAAGTAGAAAGATGGATCGAAAGTCCATGTAAATTGTTAAGGATAAAGGGCCAGCGGAAATCAAGTGGCGACGCTATTGATAAACGAATTCAAATGTACGAACGCGACAAATCTTGGAGTATGCATTTACTTGCGATCATGGATGCGATTATCTATGAGACCGATTTATCCATTTTGAGCGCAAAAAATATTCTTGAAAGGAGATTTTACAGCAACAAAATGCCTGATTGGGAATTACGTGATTCTTTTAATAATTTGCTCAAAAACATGGCATGCACGAAGAATCTAGAGCTAGTGAAATTACTTGTCCAGTATTTTTACGACAACGAAAGCCATGCCAAAAAAGAAGATCAAATTAATTTGGTAATCAGAAAACTGTATCCAGAGAAAGCGAAGTATAAACGGTCCACGAGGATAAGGTATCGCGGAAGTAAAAATATGGCGGAAGTTAGACTTCATTATTATGCAGGTCCATTAGATGCCCATGGTGAAACCATTTTATTGGAAGAATTCGAATTCAACGGAAAAACGTATTGGTTCCCTATTGCAGCAAAGAAGAGAAAGTGGATTTCTTGAAAACCCAATCAAGTGATCAAATTGTGGTAATACACGTCAAATTTTAGCAAAGATGGCGAGCCTCCAATAACTTTATACCTACAGGTAACCCACTCCTGAGCCAAATACTACCCCCTACCCCGCTCTTCATCCCATTGTTTTATATCAATAAATCACCCATAACAACTCAATTCCTAAACAATTTTCTTACCATTTAACCCCAAATCCCGCTTCCGGCGTTTATAAGCAGGTCGGTGTGATTAATGCTTTATAAGCAAATTGCACCCCTTTTGAAACCTTTTGCCGTCACCCGTGTATTAGCTAGTAAACCGGTGAGAAAAACTGTGACTACACTGTGAAAAAACGACGACTAAAACCATCAGGAGCCACAAGTCAGTGAGCGGATTTGAAGAGCATTCCTTGCCAGATCAGATGCTTGAAATTGAGCAGCGCTCCTGGCTACCGCGCCACGTCAGAGGTGACAAAAAGGCTTTTGAGAAGCTGGTGCGAACCTATGAGCAACCCATATTCAGTTATTTGGTGCGTTGTGGTTTGAACCGGCAAACCAGAGAGGATTTGTTTCAGGAAATTTTTATGCGCATCCATCGTGCAGCCGACACCTATCAACCCCATCGCCCCTTACGTCCCTGGTTATTTACCATCAGCGCCAATGTGGTGCGCAATTATTTTCGCAGTCATAAGTTCAACGAAGTGGCAGAAACCGACATTGAATCCCAGCAACCGGAACTGGATGAAACACTGGCGGTATGCGAAGCGTTGGAATGGCTGGAACAGGCCATACCCAAACTGCTGCCATTCGGCCAGGCCGAAGTACTGATTCTCACCACGGTAAACGGCTTACAGCAACAGGATGTGGCCGACATTCTGGACATGCCTTTAAATACAGTCAAAACCCAGCTTAGCCGGGCCCGCAAAACGCTGACGCAGGCCTGGTTGCAACGACAGGGTCAACTGCCCCAAGGAGACACGCCATGATTAGCTGCGCAGAGGTTCAAGCGGCCTTGGATGCCAGTGGGGTGCAACAGGTGGACGACACCCCCCATTTACGCAAACACATCGACCAATGTGAAGCCTGTAGCGCCTACCGCTACGCTTCATTAACGCTGGATGTGCAACTGGCCAGTTTGAAAGAACATGCCGCCCCCAAAAAGCTGCTACAACAAGTCATCAACTCGTGCGACCAAAGTGCCAAATCCAAACCCAAATTCAAACCCAAACCCAAACCCAAGCCCAATCGAAAGTGGTTGTTTCCCCTTGGCCCGTTTTCGAAAACAGCTTATGCGGCGGCGGCCGCATTCGCCATTGTGGTTTTTTTGATTGTACCCACGGTTATGTATAAACCCAGCACGGATATGTATAGCCTGGGCACCGGTGCAAGCGATGGACAAACGGTCGATCTTTCCGGTGAAACTCTGGCCGGTTTGGACTCACGCCAAAACAGCCCTCTACCCGCCGGGGCCGAAGAAATCGACAAAGAATCCCGATTAAAAGCAGAAAAAAACCAATATGCCCGGGAAAGCACGGTATTGGAACAACGCTTCAGCGAAGATAAAGCTTTGAAAAAATTTAAAGCCAAACCGAAACCAAAAAAACTCTTAAGCAACACCCTGGAAAGCACCTCGACAGCCGATGCTACGGATGCCCTAAGTCAAAAGGGCGCTGAGTTCTATAGGGAAGAAGCAGACGAAGTCATGGCAGAGAGTAAACCCGTATTAGCTAATCGATCGACAGCCCTGAACAGCAAACAGGATTTTGGACAAGCGGATTCGGGAAAAGATTCATCCGCGCCCTTGCAACTGCTATCGCCACCACCGCAATCAGCTATGGTCGCTGAAGAGGAAATGCAATTGCATGATGACTTCAATGCCGAAAGTGGCCGTCGTCGCCAAGTGGCTGGTTTGGTCATGAGAGACCCCATTAAAAACGAACAACAACGTTTTCAAAAGTCTGTTAAAAAACCGGCAAAATCCCGGTTGTATGGTGAAAAACGAAATCAGAGACCAGAGCGTGCTAACAGCGCAGAGCGAGATAAAGCCATTGATGCTCCAGAGCAAATAGCCCGCCTGGAAATGGCTGATCAGAGCAAAAGAGGCTTACTAGCGGAACCCGAGGAAATCATGCTGCCGGAAACGATGGAATTCTCTGACATCAGCGCACCCATTCGACAAAAGGCCCAGCAATTCTTCAGCGAACTGCAGTCCCTGAAAAACATCCGCTATCAATCCGCTCAGGGCTACTGGCGCAATACCTATATACCCGGTGATCCGGCCATGCGTTTATTACACAAACGCCTCAATGCCTGGGACCGACAACAAGCACAACAACTACTGCGTAGCAACATCACCATGGATCAATTGGCACATCAGTATATGCAACCTTTTGATCCACCCAGCCGCTCTGCTTTAGCGGTGTATCTACACAGTGACCACGCAGCCATCAATGACGAACCCACACGTTTGCGCTTGCAAGTGGGAATTCAAGCGAGTGAGCGCTTAAGCGGCCATCGTTCCGCCTTGAATATCGGCATTATCCTGGATCTTAAAGACTCAGTCGGTAAAGACCAATGGAATCAAATTCGGGCTTTTATCGATACCTTAAAATCGCTAAAACAACCCGGCGATCATTTCTCCATAACCGTTACGGGCAAACACGGTGGACTGTGGGTCGATTCCAACAACTTTCGCCACGGCCCGATTCATTTGGCCTTCGAAAAACTGCGATCACGACATCAGTTGCCTGACAGTGAAAAAACAAAAGGCGCGCCTCAGTATCTCAGCTTAAAGGACGCGATTTCACAAACGTCTGAGTCTATGCGCTTGCACGACGACCCCAGCAGTACTTTGGGGTCAAGCCGCATTCTGTTAATCAGCAACAATCAACAATGGGATAATCTGCACCGTTTAGAACAACAAGTGCACCAAAATGCGGTGGCCGGGATTACCTTAAGTGTGGTTGCGTTGAATCGCGATTTCGAGCAGGTAGATAAACTGGTATTAGCCGGTCAAGGCAATCGCTGGCTGGTCAACAATCTGGAAACAGCCAAACAAGCGGCACAAAAAGAATTGTTGTCGTCCAGTCGCGCCGTGGCCCGGGCCGTGCGTTTAAAAATTCGCCTGGCTAAAAACGTCAAACTCATTAGAGTGATCGATTCTGAAAAACTGTCGAGCCAACGGGCGCAAAGAGTGCGTGAAGCCGAACAAAGTATTGATCAACGGTTATCCCGCAACCTGGGTATTACGGCGGATCGAGGCAAAGATGACGACGGTATTCAAATTGTCATCCCCCATTTTTACGCGGGTGATTCCCATGTCATTCTGTTGGACGTTGTGGCCTCCGGCCCCGGTGATATCGCCGATGTCTCCGTAAAATACAAAGACCTCTTATATATGCGCAACGGTAACGCTCAGGCCCAACTGCGATTAAAACAAGGCCATACCGCCAGAGGCCCGATGCAATATAAAGTGATCAAAAACCTGCTAGCCAGCCGTTTGTCTGCCGCGATCAAACAAGCCCGTTCACAGGTATCTCTAGGGCAATTGAGCCTAGCCACTGAAGAGTTACGCCAACTGCGCGAGCTCTACGAAGAGCTGCGCCTACAGGTGTCCAGCTGGCACAACGATCCGGAGATCCTGGCCGACATCCAACTGTTAGACCAATTTATAGTAGTACTGAATTCACCCTTGTACAGCGACAACCACCAACGCCGTTTTGTCTTGGACGCGTTGGAGTACAGCGGTTGGAGAAAAACGGTAAGCCAACATGAATAAACCGATGTGGAGAACCCCAATGAAACAGGTATTGATTACTTTCCTACTGGCCCTACTGTTGCTACCCATAGCTGCTATGGCCAAATCCGTGAGCCCCGTTGGCACGCCACCGGCAAGCGACAACGGCGATGTCCGGGTACCATTGGCGGTTTATCAACAGCTGGTGGAAGCCGCCAGTCAAAAACCACAACCGGCTCCGGCTTCTTATGCCATTGGCAATGCCAAAGTAAAGGTGAGTATCAAAGATCTGGGGGAACACACCACCGCCACGGTTACGGTGACCGCCGAGATTAAAACCTTTGAAGACCAGTGGACCCTGGTGCCTATACTGCCTCACGGCGCTGCATTGACGGAAACCCTTATTAACAATCATGCGGTGCAACTGGTCCAGGGCGCTCAATGGCTTTCTTGGGGAACAAAAAAAGCGGGCACGGCGGCGCTCAAACTGGTTTATCATATCGATGCGTCGCGATCAGAGAACGGCTATGTTTTACCATTAACGGTGCCCAGTGCCGCAGCGACCCAGTTAGAGCTGTTATTCCCTGGTGAAAAACCCGATTTGGCTATCATTCCATCCGCGGACAGTCGCAGTACGGCGTTTGGTGGCGGTACTAAGTTTACCGCCAGCATCCCCGCCACGTCCTCTGTATTGGTGTCCTGGCGCATACCATCAAAACAGAACTACGCCATCAGTCGGGCTTTTTATCAGGGAGAATTAAAAAAATCGGCGATTACCTGGACCACCGACTTTGATGTGGAGGTGTTCTCGGGAGAATCCGTTAAACTCAAGCTCATGCCCAGCCATGTCACACTAAGTGGTGCCCGCATTAACAAAAAGCAAGCGACATTACTGGAAGAGGACGGCTATTTTGCCGTGATCATTAAAGGTCGTGGCAAATACAGCATACAAACTTCTTTTCAAACCTCGGTAAAACAGGAACAAGGTCCCCCGATCACCACTTTGAATATTCCCCGGGTACCGGTCTCCCGTTTTGAGCTGACATTGCCCGGTAAAAAGCAACTCACGGTGACACCGGAAACCCACGTGGACAGCAAAACCAAAAACAATAAAACCATCGCCAACGTCTACATCCCAATGCGCGACAATGTCAGCTTTTCCTGGTTAGACGCCATCCCGGAAGAGCAAAGAGTAAAAGTACGTGCCAACGCCAATATTTATCATGCGATTCACGCCGAAGAAGGCGTATTACACGTCAACAGTCTGATGGATTTTAATGTCACCCACGGTGAAGCAACGACTTTCTCCTTTGATGTTCCCAATACGGTGCAAGTCAATCGAGTATCCTCCGGCTCCGGTGGTGTATCCGATTGGACCGAAAAACCCAATAAAGGCGCCAAGGGCAAACGCATACAGGTTTTTCTGGATCGTGCGGTTAAGGGCCGGTTTGTACTGGATGTGAACTATGAGTCTTTGTTGAAAAACAAAGGTGAGCAATCCATACACGTGCCCCTTATCCACGCGACCGATATGCACCGGCAACGGGGTATGGTAGCACTATTGGCCGGAACGGAACTGGCATTAAAACCCATAACGGAAAATAATATATCCCGTGTGGGTGAAAACCAGTTACCCGGTTTTGTTAAAAACAGTATTCAGATGGGTATTCTACACACGTATAAATACACCAGTGACAAACCGCAATTATTAGTGCAAGCTGTCGCCCCGGAACGAAAACAGGGTAAATTTGATGCCCAAGTAGATACACTATTTTCAATCGGCGAAGTCACGGTAAAAGGGAACGCCACTGTGCAACTTGATGTGAAGTCCGGGAGCACCGCCAAACTGGTTCTGAACCTGCCATTGGGGGTTAACCTGCTCTCTGTTGCCGGGCCTTCACTGCGCTCTTATGACGTTAAACCCGGTGACACGGCACAAACTATACAGATTGAGTTTACCCAGCCCATGGAAGGCCAGTTTCGTCTTGAAGTGAATTACGAGCAAATCATGAAAGACGGAATAGACGAATTGGCGGTACCCACTCTGGGTGTTGAAGGCGCTGAGGTGGAGCATGGACGTCTTGCCGTGGAAGCCCTTACCGCGGTGGAAGTACAAACGTCCAAGTTTACGCAACTCACCACAGTTGATATTAATGAACTACCGCAACAATTGGTTTTAAAAACCACCAACCCCATATTGCTGGCGTTTAAATATGTGCATGCCAAGCCACCTTATGAATTGAGTTTAAAAATCACCCGGCATAAGGAAATACTGGTCCAGGAAGCATCCATAGAAACCGCAGAATACCAAAGTCTGGTTACCAACGACGGCTTGGTGGTTACCACGGCCAAGTACCTGGTTCGCAATAGTCGACGCCAGTTCCTGCGTTTGAGTTTACCGGCCGAATCCGAAGTGTGGTCCGTATTCGTCGATAACCAGGCGGAAAAACCCGCCAGTGCCAGCGAAGACAGTAACGGCATTTTGATTAAAATGATCAATTCCACCAGTGGATTTCCAGTGGAAATCGTCTATGCAACACCCATATCCAAACTCAGCATGATGGGTTCCATAGGCACACACCTGCCACTGCCGGATATGGTCGTGACCAAAACCCATTGGAATGTGTTTGTACCCTTCGGCCCCGACTATGTTGATGTGGAATCCAATATGGATATCATCGCAAGAAACGCCAGAGCCAATCCCAGGGACATGACCATGCATCAAAGCGGTCAGGCAAACAAAAATCAAGCCGGTGCTTTTAAGGTAAACGTACCAACACAGGGTATTCGTTTCGAGTTTGCGAAACTCTATGCCAACAAATCACAAACGCCTGCCTTTTTCACTATTCGTTACACATCCGTAGAAGGAAAAACTCTTGGTATTTGGGTCAGTATCATTGGTGTTTTGCTCATTTGGCTGGCCATCTTTTTAATCAAATTTCCCTCTGAAAAACTTGCGGAACAAAACAGACACAAAGCCAGTTGGTGGGTATTAGGTAGCGGGTTCGCCTTGGTGTTGCTGTCCATCGGCTACCTCGGCACCAGTTTACAAGTCGCTGCCACCACTGCATTATTGGGCGCCGTGGTGTTCATCATTAAACTGGCGGCACCTGTGGTACAACGTTGGCGCTCCTAGCACGGCAACTGACGTCCTTCCGCCAAAACCGGGGTCAAAAAACTTCCCCGGTTTTCTTCATTGGTTAAGGTGCAGTTATAAAACCCTTCACAAAAACTTTGTTTCCACCTTGCTGAGCTGTTGAATTCTCTCCCGCTACAAACACTCTATCACCAGTTAACAACATAGCTCTTGGAAAATCTTCCTCAGGTGTTGTGATACCGGTGTTGTGATAATCAAGTCCCTCCAGGAAACCGTCCTCGTTGTATCGTAGGACCACACTATCCACACGCTCAGAGTTTATGCGCTCGTATCCACTGATCAGCGTTTTATTGTTGGGTAATACGCTTATACCTGTAACTATAATATCAGCATTAGTCGATCCCTTTATCGGGTAGCTATGTCCTCTTCGATAAGTGAACCCAAAGAATTCGAAGGTTGGTCCAAAACCACTATATAGGTCACGATCCAAATACCCCCCTGCTGTTAGACGCACCAACACTGGCTCATCTACAAACGGTTCACTGTTCGACTTCGATTTCGACAACATCATAATTCCACCATCCGGCGCTATCGCCATTCCACTTAGGGAAGTAACCATCGTAGCTAAACTCCTTCCCTCGAAACTAGCCTGTGTACCGTCTTGATTGAATGCCCAAACAATCGGATCATCATTTGCAGTGGTACCTGCTACAACAATTTGGCCGTTAGTTTTCAGAGCAAGATACCTACCGTAAACTCCCTCACCATCGCCGGAAAACCATAGGGTATGTCCTGTTCTTACGGGTGGATTGTCAGAAAGCAAACCAAATGTGGTATCCGGTTCACCAGTTGCTGTTAGTTTCCAAAGACTCATAGCTGATCCAGTGCCACCCAATAAATCCGCAGAGCTGTGCCCGGTGGCGATAATTCCTCCATCCAATGCCAATCCCACATCGCGAAACCCCGAGGACAATAATATCACCCCATAACCTTTACGCTGTCCGGGATTACTCGCATCCGGGTCTCCAAACTCAACATCTAACTCACCGCTTTGTGTATAACGCCAAACGATGCCACGATAGTCGAATTTAGACAATTGACTAGAACCCACTACTACAATTTTGTTATCAGCAGTAACAACAACCCCACGGGCTCTATCATTACCATCTCCCCCAGCCGCATTACGGTGAGTGCTATAGCCAAGCCTTTTGCTGCTATCGTCTGGATCAATGGGCCCGAAGCCAGTAACGAGGTCCGTATCCAAAACCCCTTCTGCGGTGTAACGCCAAATTCTGGCGTCATAATCGACTCCGTTCCAAATACTACCCACCACAATTGGTTTTTGGTCACCGCTTATCGCTATATCGAATACAGTCTCTGCACCAGTTGGATTGCTTGACAGTGCTGTGAAAGCCAATCTTTGGCTGGGATTTTCCGGATTGATGTCTCCAAAATTTAAATTGGGTTGTAACGCATGCTGAACAATATAAACGCTTAACATCTGCTCCCTGCTTGACACACCATCATCAACGGTCAATACAATCTCATATAAGCTATCCCAACGATTGTATGCCCTTGGGCTCGCTAACTCCAATAAACCGGTATCTGAAACCGTAAATCTGTACCTATCTGTACCCGTAATGGCATAGGTAAATGAAGTGTCACCATCCTCATCCAGCACTTCTATCTGCTGTACTTTGGTCGTATTTTCGTAAACCCTCACCACATCTGAAGAAAGAAAAATGGGAGCGTCATTTGTATCCGTGACTTCTACGGATATACTTACAGTAGTGGACAGCGCTCCATCTGAGGCAGTAATTCTAAGCTCGTATTTATTATCTGTATTTGCGTCTACTGGTGATTCATAGTTCGGCGTGACTTTGAAGCTCAACGCTCCTGAATTTACATCCAAATTGAAATCTGAACTATCTCTACCGCTAATAGAGAAGGATATGGGATGTTCTTCTTTGTCGGAAGCAATTACAGTAGCCACTTGTAACTGATTTTCCTCAATCACAATAGAACTTGGACTCAGAACAAAGGGCGCCGTATTTACAGCAGCGTTTACGACAGCATCCGTAACCGATATGGACAAATCAAAGGAAACAGATTGTTTGGCATTGCTTACAATAATCCGAGTTTCATAAATGTTGTCGGAATTTTCATCACGTGGATTCTCAAAATCAGGGGCAATATTGAATACTAATGAGCCCGTTGAGTCGATGGAAAATAGTCTTGAATCCAGGAGCGAGCCGTCGAGAGAAAAAGAAAGGTTCTGATTTTCTCTATTTAACACATTGACTTGCAAAACTTCAATGTTGTTTTCTTGGATTTCGACCTCACTGACTTCGGTTACGACCAGGGGTTGACCACCCGATTCCCCCTGCGCAGAATCTGATCCACCCCCACATGCAACGATAAAGAACAGACATACCACCACAGTCAATCCAAAACGATACAGGTAAAACATAGCCACCCCCGAAACAGGACTATTTTTGTACAAATCGAGACTCAAAGGACATTTAGTCTGTGACACAAAACAGGCGTTAGTATAACACAAAAACTGGGCCCATTAACTCTGAGCCCTATTTTCGATCTGTGGGTTTTCGGGAATAAAACGACGATGTGCTCTTGGCATTAGCTAGCTAGCGAGGATGCCATTGTAATCTCTACTTAATTATATCAAAATAGCTCAATCAAGACCCTTGCTTGGACGTTTTCCGGTATTTATTCCTTTGTTTCAATTAGAAAGCTTGGTATTCCCATAAAGTTAAAAGTCCACATTAGGAAACCGGGGTAAGCCAAAAGTACAACGACACCCCCAATTTCTTTTTGATCCTTTTTTAAGGAGCCCCCTTAGGCACCCACTTTACCACCCAATTGATCACAGGCTTTCTCTGACATGGATACAAAACCCTGGCCTTTGCAGGACCCGTGTCCTTTGCACTCATTACTTGCCGTTTTACAGTCATTTTGACCTTTGCACTTGTTCACACCATAACAATGTATGTTCTCTGATACAGCCGATGTTTCCATCGTCGTGGTACTTGCACATCCGAATAGGCCGGCAGCAGCAATCGCAAGCGCGGCACCGGTTACTTTTGATTTTACACTCATGTTTTCTCCAAGTTAGTTAGATCGGTGTTGGGTATAGAGTGTAGTTATCTGCTTCCCTCAATACAATCGAATATGCACGAAGTTATTGAAACGTTATGGCTTTGTTATAGAAATTTTATATTTGAAAGCGAAATCACCGTCAGATCTCAGTTTGCGACACACGATTTACGAATCCAGCCCCACCACAAAGCGACACATATCGGCGATCAATTTATAGGAATCTTTGGAATAGCCGCCACTGGTCATGACGACGGTGGGGATTTTTCGGTCGTGTAATGCTTTTAAAACCGTTTGGTCTCTTTCCACTACACCGTCGTAGGAAACACGCAGCCCGCCCAATGGGTCTTGGTCCAGTATATCGGTTCCGGCATTGTAAAAAGCCAGTTTGGGTTTTTCGACACTGTTTAGAAATTCAGGCAGGTGCTGCTGTAAAGTGTTTAGATAGTGGTCTGTGTTGCTGTATGCTTTCAGGGGAATCAGATAAGGAAAATCTTTCGGTTCTCCCGGATGTATTCCTGGGTATACTTGAAAATTGTACATGTCCAACATGTGGACTCTGGGATCTTTGGCGTAGATGAATTCAAATCCGTTGCCCCGGTGTGCGTCCAGGTCAATCATGAGAATATTGTCGGTAGCGGAAATTAATCCTTTGGATCGGCAGTGTTCAATGCTTAAAGCGGCATCCGCGAAAAAGCTGAACCCTTCTCCGTGATCCGGAAAGGCGTGGTGAAAACCACCGCCGATATTCACTGCAATGCAGTCATGAGTTAAAGCCTGCGTGGCAGCTTCAACGGTGCCGGAAACGGCTAATCGCGCCGGTTTTAGAAAACTGTTTTGCAGTATTTTGTTAGGCAAATAGCTAACGGCACCCACTTCCAATACTTGGGCAATGACTTTAGAGGATGACAGCGAGTCCAAGTATTGTTGCGTATGGATGCTTAACAGCTGCTCCGGTGCAATGGGCTCCGTGGGTTCTATCAAGGCTTTGCTTAACTCTCTTCTTAGTTCTGTTCTTAATTCTGATTTTAAATTCGATCCGTAGTCTGCTTGTAATAGGTTCCATGCTTTGCTGTATTTTTTCCCGTCAAACGGATGCAGTTTGTCGAAACCCAGTAAAGAAAAGTCATATTTTTTGGAGAATATAAATTTGTTTGGCATAGTCCACAGTTTTGTTTTGTGAATGTCTAGCATTCTGCTATACCGTATTTGGAGTCTAACTTTCGGGTTTCAAGGGATAGGGTCAGTTACCGCTTGCTTTTATTTGATAAGAGGGAAAATCGCAAAGTTCAAAATACAAGTCAATTGCGAAGTTTAACCTCCTCGGCGAAATACGCGGGCCGAAGTGCAGGACGCACAAGTGTCACAAAAGGCAAGGAGCCGAGAGAGACTATGCCACCCTACCCTATATTGCCTTGTCGTATCATGAAAGTATCGTTGTTGTATCCGAAGATTATTTTGTAGCAGTGAAAGGGCATAGATTTGAAAAATTCAACAGCTGCGCTTGCTATCATTTTTCTTGCGACAATCATTGTTGCTGCTGATTGTTATAGCTCTAGCTCTACAAACGGTGAGGAACCAAGAATTTCCAGCTCCCCAACCATATCAAGCAGTGCACCTCCTTATAGACTGTCGTACAATGACAAGCAGAATCCAAAGGCGATTTTCTTTACTTTCATGATATTGTCTTCTATTGGCTCATTGGTCGGAGCAGTTTACTACCGGAGTAAAATAGCCTTACTGGATCGAGAGGTTGACTTATCTTACTCGTGGGAGAAAGCAAAAGGTCGTATCGTCACAACGAGCGTTGTAGAAGAAATCGCAAGAACTGGGGATGAAACGAATGATGATATTTACTACGCAATAAAAATCAAATATAGCTTTTCGGTAAGCGGTAATTCCTACGTAGGCGCAGCATTTGCACCGGGCCTATTCCAGTTGAATAAAGATTCAGAAGAGCAGGCAAAGCAATACTTGATAAATAATAATTATCATGACAATAGTGAAACCGATGTCTATTTCGATCCACGAAACCCTAAGGTATCGGCTCTCAAAAAAGGTTATTGCGAGGAAGTGGAAGAACAAAGAAATAGCGATGAACGGGACTCATATTCACTGATAGCAGCCAGTGTTGTGTGTATTGTGATTGGTATAGTGCTCCTTTCTCTACTGGATTAATTAGTTTTTCATGCTTCCTTAGCTTCGGTTTTGAACTCGTAAGAATCAAAAACTGGGGGGGGGGAATTCTAAATGCATGTTGGGAGATTTGTATTAAGTTTTTGATTGTTCATCATAATCAGCAGTCACCTTTTTCAAAAGTCGACTCAGTTCATCGATGTCATCTCGTATTTGAGCCGCATCCTGCTCTGCTGCGACAACCGCTCGTTTCTGCAACTCACCCAAGTAGAAAGAAAGCGCCTCTTCAACGCGTAGCAAAGTTTTGGGTTCCAGTTGCGCCATATTATTGCTCATATAAAGTCATTTTTGGTGGAGGTTCTTTATTGTATTCAGCGCGATACTGACTATCGTATGCATTTTCGAGATAGTGAAACAAATCGTTGTAAGCGGTAATTTTTTGATCTAACCGATATTGCTGATCGTTGAGATTGTCTAATTCATCACCATCGGCGTCTTCATCGCCATCAAGCCTGTCTACTTGATCCCTGATTTCGCTCAAGCGAGGGTAAATATCATTGACATAGGCTTTAATGGCCGCAAGCATCCAGGCAAGTTCGTTTGGTGTATAACTAGTCATTGCATCACTTATGTTTAAACCGGTCAAGCCAGGACCAAATATGTAGCTTTTTGCGAATGTGTACCCCATCAAAGAGGCTTCAAATTGGTTGTATTTTTATTATAGATCTAGTCGCATTTCATCACTCTTATCTTTGTAGTTGCTTAGTAAGATCTTAGCGTAACCGTGGTCATTGGTAATATCCGATCGATCGTCTTCATCCAAATTCTCATCAGCGAGCTGGGTTTCGTATTTTTCAAGCAGTGCTTCCAAAGCTTCTATAATGCAATTGATTTCGAAACAGTGTGAGTGTTTGCGGACTAGTGGATCTGTTGTGTTGAACCACTTACGAGAAGATATTGACTTCTGCTTGGCGGAATACGCGGACTATTCCGCCCTACCCTGGGGCTGTGTATGGTGCATGTGTGTTGGGTAACTTCAAATCACCCGCCCATAAAAAAACCGGTATTTAACCGGTTTTTGAATATTGGTCGGGGTGAGAGGTCGCTTCTGGCATCCTTGCCTTCTCGCGACACTTGCACATCCATGTGCTTCGGCTTAGAACCTCCTCGTCGGTTCAGGTCCAACCTAACGAACAAAAAAAAACACCGGTATAAACCGATGTTTT
>Ga0224501_10000052_pt1 | contig 127638 bp, 112 predicted proteins | sample SF_Oct11_sed_USG_4_FD_169105 | JGI IMG/M metagenome (GOLD analysis project Ga0224501, IMG submission 169105) | Sediment microbial communities from San Francisco Bay, California, United States - SF_Oct11_sed_USGS_8_1 | ecosystem: Environmental > Aquatic > Marine > Sediment | place: USA...
CAGCGCGGATGGTACTGCCGGGGCAGCCCGGTGGGAGAGTACGTCGCCGCCAACGCCTCCTCCGCGAGGCCCCGACCCACTCCCGGTTCGGGGCCTCGCTTCGTCTACTCCCCCACCAACCTCCGGCTCGCCACCCGTGGGTCGGTAGCCGCCATCACCGCTCCCACCACGGCGATCCCGGCTACGCCCGTCGCCCTGACCTGCGGGGCACGTGCTGGCGTGATCCCACCGATGGCGACCACGGGCACCGGGACCGAATCCACCATGCGTCGTAGTCCGTCGATACCGACCACGTCGCCCGCGTCCCGCTTGGTGGTGGTGGGGAAGATGGTTCCACAACCGATGTAGTCGGCTCCCTGAGCCACCAGCGCGCGGGCTACCGCGGGGTCATCCGCCGAACTGCCGATGATGAATTCCCGGGGTACCATCTGCCGCACGACCGGCACCGTGATGTCCCGGGGACCGAGATGAACGCCGTCGGCTCCGATGGCTAGGGCGATGTCGACCCGGTCGTTGACGATCAGGAGCCTTCCCGCCTCCCGCGTGGTTTCCCGGAGCGCATCGCCGAGGCGGAGCAGGTCACGCGCCGAATCGCCCTTGTTCCGTAGCTGGACGGCGGTGGCGCCTCCGGCCAGCGCCTCCCGAACCACGTCGAGCACGGTGCGCGGATGGGCAAGGGCGCCATCGGTGATCACCATGAGACGGAGCGCGGCGGCCAGGCGGGGGGGAGACCCGACGGCGACGGACTCGGCTTCCATCGTCACATCTCCGCGGACGGCGCTCCATCGGGTGCGGTGCTCTCCCGGGGCCGAGCCCGAAGCCGGCTCCGCTCCCGGGCGGCGGCCTCCTTGGCCCGGTTGTGCTCCGTCAACGTGCTGGTGAAGATGTGGGTCCCATCCGGCCACGCGACGAAATACAGGAACGCCTCCGGCGCGGGCTGGAGCGCGGCATCGATGGCTGCGGCCCCGGGGGCGCCGATGGGCCCGGGAGGGAGCCCCGGGTGCTCGTACGTGTTGTAGGGGTTGTCGCGTACCGAGTCGATCGCGGCATAGAGGAGCCGTTCCCGGTACCCACCCAGGGCGTAGAGGACGGTGGGGTCGGCCTGCAGGAGCCAGCCCCTCTTCAGTCGATTGTGGTACACGGACGCGATTCGTGGCATCTCGTCGACGTGACGGGCTTCGGCCTGGACGATGGAGGCCAGGGTGACCACCTCGGACTCGGTGAGATCCAGAGAGCCCAAGCGCGCCGTCCGCTGTTCCGTCCAGAGAGTACGATACCTTCCCGTCATGGCTTCCAGGACGACGTCCACGGACACGCCCTGGGCGAAATGGTAGGTGTCCGGAAAGAGGTACCCCTCCAGGCCGGGCCCCGGTACGCCGAACTCGTCCGAGATCCCGGGGCGGGAGAGGGACTCGAGGACCGACTCCGATGAGAGTCCGGTGATCTCGGCGATCCGAGGTGCCATCTGGTCGAGGCGGAACCCTTCGGGAATCGTGAGGGGCACCGTCACGATCTGTCCTCTGGTGAGCATGTCGAGCACGCCACCCCACCCGATCTCTCTCGGGATCCGGTACGTTCCGGCCTTCAAGCGGCGGTCCGCGCCGCGCATCCGGGCGTATGCTCGGAAGAGGGTAGGGTGGCCCACCAACTCGCGGGCGACGAGGGTATCGGTCACGGACGCCAGGGTTCCACCCACCGGCACCACCACTTCCGTGAACTCCGCGGGAACGTCGGGGTCACCGCCGCACGCCGCAGGCAGCATCAGGACGACCCAGACTCCCGCGCGAACCCACGAACTCGTGCGGCACCTCATCGGGGCATATCCGAGTGGGAGTCGAGCCAACCCTGAAGGATCAGTGCCGCCGCTCCCGCGTCGACCCGCTCCTTTTCCCGGCGCTTGGTGCGGGAGAGCCCGAGGTCACGGATCGTACGTTCCGCCCGGACCGAGGTGAATCGCTCGTCCACGTAGTCCACGGCTACACCCAGTCGTTCCGCCAGCCGGTCCCCCGCGGCGCGCACCTCCGCACACCACTCGGTCTCCTCGCCCCGGAGATCCAATGGAAGTCCGACCACGAGGTGCGACGCGTGGTGGGTTCTCGCCACGGCTTCGATGGAGGTCAGCGGCATCCGCTTGCCCTTCCTGCGTTGGATCGTTTCCAGAGGAGTCGCGATGGTCCTCGTGGGATCGCTGAGCGCAATGCCGATCCGACGCTCGCCGAAGTCGATTCCCACGACCCGCGACTCACCCGTCCGCTCCGGCTCGGCCGTCAAAGGCTCGCCAGCGCACCTTCGAGGTCCGCCCCATCCACCAGGTTTCCGTAGAGTTCGTGGATCACGGCGCCCGACCCGAACACGAACGTGCATTCGCCGTCACCCCGCGACCGACAGGTCACCTCCAGGACCGCCATCGAACCCCCCGCGAGTTGCGAGAGGAGTCCCGAGAGGAGCCCCGTGGTGAATGAGCACGACGCTTCGTCGTTGCCATGTTCGCCGTCGGCCTCCGCCCAGTCCCGGGTGGCCAGGAGGCCGATGGCCTTGTGGGCATCCCGATGAGTGAGCTTTCCCCATCCCCGCCGTTGGAAGAAGTCACTGAGTCGCCGCCAGAGTTCGGCGTCGCTGATGCTCGACGTGCCCTTCCCGGGGAGTTCGTCCAGAAATCCCGCCGCCGCCCGGGTTCCGCACGAGTACCCGGCGTTATGGAGCGCATGGATCGTGGCCAGCGCGCCCACTTCTTTCTCCATCTCCCGCCGGATGGTTCCGAAGAGAGATCCGGGGACGGCAATTTCTTTCATCGTGTCGTTCGTATGGGGCAGCGTCTGATCGTCTCGTCCGGGGGACCGTCTCACGCTAATATATAACAGGGTACGGCATTTCGGCTCGTACCTCCATCACCCTCACGGTGAGGGGAACAATGGACTACGATCATGAAGGTCAGGTAGTCAACTTCGTATCCGGACTCCTCCTCGGTGCAGTGATCGGAGCAGGCATCGCGCTCCTGACGGCACCCGAGCCGGGGAAGCGCGCGCGACGCCGGATCCGGAAGGCGGCGTTCGAGTTGAAGGACAACGCCGCCGATCGTTGGGATGAACTCGCGGACGACGTGAAGGGAAGAGTGGACGACGCGTTCGCTACCGCCCGCAAGAGCTTCGCCCGCTGAAGCATCCTTTCCTGCCCCTACAGACTGGTTGAGGTTTCTCGGTGGAAGACCCTCCCGTGATTCCCGCGAGGATCATCGAAGCCAAGAGGGATGGACTCGCCGTTCCGGTGGAGCGGTTGCGCGCGTTCCTCGATGGCTACCTTCAGGGAACCGTTGAGGACTACCACCTCTCGGCGTTCCTCATGGCCACGTACTTCCAGGGGCTCACCCCAGCGGAGACGGACGTGTTCGTGAGGGCCATGGTGGAGTCCGGTGCCCGGATGGACCTCTCGTATCTCCCCGGTCCCCGGGTGGACAAACACTCCACGGGGGGCGTCGGCGACAAGGTATCTCTCGTCCTCGCGCCGCTGGCCGCGGAGATGGGGCTCTTCGTTCCCATGATGTCGGGTCGGGGCCTGGGTCATACCACGGGAACCCTCGACAAGCTGGAAGCGATTCCGGGTTTCGACACGGCTCTTTCGCTGGACGCGTTCCGGCGGGTGCTGGAGTCCGTGGGATGTGCCATGATCGGGCAGACGCACGAGATCGCCCCCCTGGATCGACGGATATACGGGCTCAGGGACGTGACGGCGACGGTACCCATCATCCCCCTCATCGCCGCCAGCATCATGAGCAAGAAGCTCGCCGAGGACCTGGACGGCCTCCTTCTCGACGTGAAGGTGGGGGACGGAGCCTTCATCCCCGAGGAGGACCGCGCCCTGGAACTGGCCCGCACCATGGTGATGGTGGGGGAGGAACGAGGTCTCCGGACCACGGCTCTTCTCACGGCCATGGACCGACCCCTGGGTCGAGCTGTGGGGAACGGACTGGAGACCGCCGAGGCCATACGATGCCTCGCCGGGGAGGGGCCTGAAGATCTCGAGGAACTCTGCGTCCGCGAGGTCGAGGAGATGGTGGCCCTCACGCGGCCCGACCGACCCCGGACGGAGATCGAAGCGGAGGTCCGGGCCGCCCTGGGTTCGGGGAGGGCCCTCGACCGATTCGTACGCATGGTGGAGGCGCAGGGCGGCGATCCTTCGGTGGTGGAGGATCCCACCCGGCTCGAGGACGCGCCTCTACGCGACACCGTGGTCGCGACGGAAGAGGGTCTCGTGAAGGAGGTCAGGCCGCGTCCGTTGGGAGTGGGGGTGGTCACGCTGGGAGGGGGGCGCCTGCGCACCGGGGACGCCATCGATCTGTCCGTGGGGTTCGAGGTATTGGTATCGGTGGGTGATCGCGTGGTGCCGGGGCAGCCCCTCGGCATGGTACACGCCCGGGACGGAGATGGGATGAGGAGGGGGATCGAGATCCTTCGTGATGCGGTCCAGATGGGGTCGGGAGACGCCGGGGAACTCCGGCCCCTCATCTCGCATCGCGTGGACGCATCGGGGGTTACGACGGCGGATCCCACGTCCGGAAAGACACACCGACCCGACGGAGCGCGTCGGTGAGACGGTCCTGATCCACCCGTCGAACCACCAGGGCGAGATCGCACCGCGCGCGTGACTCGGCGGGGGCTGGGATCACGTCTACCGGCACGCCCGCACCTTCCGCGACCTCTTCGGCCCACAAGGCCGCGTGCGTGGTGTCGAACACCAGGACGGTCGTCTCCATGCGCCCCCCTCTCCGTTGCGACGTACTACGGAGTGGGTCGGCCCGACGCGGACCGCCCCTCCTTCGCGCCCACGAGCCCGTGCGTCAGCGGATCCTGGGAGTCCTGAAGCGGCGTCCCGCGGTACGATCGCAGAATTCGGTGGGCTCGGTGCCGGGGATGTAATATTCGAGGTACGAGTCTTCGCTGGGACACCACGGCGAGGCCTTGAGCCCGGTCTGGTCGTCCACGAGTACCGCGGTCAGTCCCGGGGGGAGGGGCCATGGAGCCGGAATCGCCAGCGACGGCGCCTCGGGGCCGGGGAAACGGGAAACGGACGTGCTGTCCCCGTCCTCGGCGTCCTCCGCTCCATAGTACACCTGCTTCATGAAGCTCCCCCACACGGGGCCGGCCAGCCCTCCGCCCGTCGCGTTGCCGCGCCGATTCCCCTTGGTGAAGACGGGGACGGGTGTATCCATCCCGAACCACACGGTGGCGAGGAGGTTCGGGGTGAAGCCCGAGAACCAGACGTCGGTTCCGTCGTTGGTGGTCCCCGTCTTCCCCGCCGCGGCCACGTCGTAGGGGAGCCCGGCGGTGACCCGGACCGCCGTGTATCCGGTGCCCCTTCTCACCACGTCCTCCAGCATGGACACCATGATCCGGGCCGGGAGTGTGTCGAGAACCTGGGTGCGTTCGGGTTGGGGCTCCCAGATCACGTTCCCTTCGGCGTCTTCCACCCTCAGGATGGGGAATGGACGTACCTTGGTGCCGAGGGTCGGGAACGTCGAATACGCCTCCGCGACTTGAAGTGGGATCACCTCTGCGGCGCCGATGGTGGTGGAGGGGAAGCGTTCGATTTCCGTCTGGATTCCCATCCTGCGGGCGAGCTGCGCGACCGACTCGATTCCCACCTCCTCCCACCCGAGCTGGATCGCGATGGTGTTGGTGGAGGTGTAGAGTCCCCGCCGGATCGTCATCGGACCCTTGAAGTCGGGCGTGAAGTTCGACGGTCTCCAGTCCTGCCCACTCACCTGGGGGTAGACCACCGGTTTGTCGACCACGATGTGTGAGGCCGGAATCCCACTGTTGATGGCGGCCGCGTACACGAAGGGCTTGAAGGAGGAGCCCGCTTGACGTCGCGCCAACCGTGCCCGGTCGAACTTCGACTGATCGAAGTCCCGTCCCCCGATGAGCGCCTTCACGTGTCCCGTGTGGGGATCCAGCGCGATGAAGGCGCCCTGGAGATACGGAGTCTGGCCCGAGAACGCCTCCACCGTGTCGAACTCTTCGTAACGGGGGTACGCGAACCCGGGGTCTCCCTCGATGGCGGCCCATCCCGCTTCCATGGCGTTGATGGCCGCGCGTTGCATGTCGACGTCCAGGGTCGTGTAGACCCGCAGTCCACTTTCGTAGATCTCGTCTCCGAACCGGGAGTCCAGGATCTGGCGTACCCACTCCTGGAAGTAGGGGGCGATGGACTGGATACTCCCCGTGGGTTCTTCGGCCGGGATCGGGAACTCGTGCCAGCCCGCCGCCTCCTCACGGGTGAGATAGCCTTCGTCCGCCATCCGGCTCAGGACCAGGTCACGGCGGCGCCTGGCGTTGTCCGGATGCCGGAACGGGTCGTACACGCCGGGGAGGTTCAGGATCGCCGCCAGGAGGGCGGCTTCTGCCACGTTGATGTCCGTGACGTTCTTCCCGAAGTAGTTTCGGGCCGCGTTCTGGTATCCGTATCCTCGACCCATGTAGATGACGTTCATGTAGGCTTCGAGGATCTGGTCCTTCGTGTAGGCCTGTTCCAGTTCGAGGGCGACCTGCAGCTCCCTCAGCTTCCGGATGTAGCTCCGCTCGCTGGGGAGGCGTTCCGGGAACATGTTGCGGGCGAGCTGCTGCGTGATCGTGCTGCCGCCACCGAGGTTCCTCCCGATCAAGACGCCCCATGCGGCGCGTGCGATGGCTCTGAGGGAGTAGCCCCCGTGCGCATAGAAGTAGTTGTCCTCGATGGCGACGATGGCATGGGGCACGTGGGACGGGAGCGCCGCGATGGAGACGGGAGTTCGGCTCTGGTACCCGATCTCGTCGATGAGCCGCCCATCGTGGGAGAAGATCTTGCTCTTCTGCTCCGGCTCCCACGTCTCGATCTGCGCGATGGACGGGCAGGCCTCTCCGGCGCAGATGTTCCTCCACATCCCCCATCCTCCTCCGGCCCCACCCGCGATCACGAAGACCAGGGCGAGGACGTAGGTCGTCGGATCCTTGGCGTATCGCACGACCTGCTGGACCCATGAGTGGCTTGTGTTCATCTTCGATTGTGCCGTAGCCATTGTCGACGGGGTTGGGGGGCGGATGCCGGACAGTCTCTACACCTGCACTGCAAGCGCGGTGCCATATCCGTGGGCCCGTTGCGCGGCACCCAAGGTAGCTCACCGGTGGTGGAGCGCTCAACTTCATGCCGTCCATGGGGCACCGTCGGAGCAGGCGTGGCCATGACCACTTCGGTGGTGCTGTCGCTGGGAGCCAACATCGGACAGCCGCTCGCCCGGTTGAGGACGGCCGTCGACCGGCTGTCGGAGGGGCTCGAAGACCTCCGCGCGTCGGCGGTGTTTCGCACTCCACCCGAGGGGATGGTGGAGCAGCCGGAGTTCCTCAATATGGTGGTGGTGGGCGGTTGGACCGAGGGCGCGAGGGATCTCCTGCGATGGATCCGGGAAATCGAGGACGAGGCCGGTCGGGTGCGCACCGTCCCCAACGCCCCTCGCACGCTGGACATCGACATCGTGTTCTTCGGCCGGCACACCCTCGACGAGGTCGACCTCCGGGTTCCCCACCCACGATGGTCCAGCCGGGGATTCGTCATCGTCCCTCTCCTCGAAGTGGCACCGGAGTGGCGCGATCCGCGGTCCGGGGCCACGGTGCGGGAGATCGCGCGACGAGGTGGCTGGACCTCCGATCACTTCCCGAGGGTAGCTCTCGCGCGGGGTGTCTGAGGTGGGGCCCTCGGCATGGACACCGGACGGCTCCACGCCGGAGGGTGGACCGGAGCGCAGCACCGTGAGATGTTGCCGGGCCCACCACGGACCACCAGTCATTCAACCGAGGGTAGGGATGTCCGGTCGCTTGAGGAAGATAGGGGTCGTGCTCGGAGTCATGGGAGCCTCGGGATTCTGGGGTTGCCGTGGAGAGGGCCAGTCCGTGGAGAGCGACCTGGTCGTATCCTCCGACGCCGCGCTCGGGAGGGTGGCGGCGTCCTTCCTTCCCGATCTCGTGCGCCGTTCCGGGATGGAACTCGAGGCGCCGGTGCGGATCGAGAGGAGGACGCGGGAAGAGTTGGCGGCCTACCTCACCCGGAAGCTGGACGAGGAGTTTCCGGAGGAGCAGGCGGGATTGACGCGTTCGGCGTACGCGCTTTTCGGCCTCGTGTCTCCCGACACGGACCTCCGCGCCACGCTCCACTCCCTGTACACCGAACAGGTCGCCGGCTTCTACGAGCCGGACTCCGCGGCGCTCTTCCTTCTCGACGACCAGCCGAAGGAGATGGTGGAAGGAGTCCTTCTCCACGAGTTGGTGCACGCCGTTCAGGACCAGACCGCGGACCTGAAGGCACTTACGGACGACTCTCTGGGGAACGACCGGAAGACCGCGGCCCATGCCGCCATCGAAGGTCATGCCATGCTGGTGATGATGGAGTTCGTGGCGGAGCGCGCCCAGGGGAGGGAGGTGGATCTCGGCGCGATCGACGACTTCGCCGGGACGCTCCGACCCGCCATGGAGGGGATGGCCGGAGAATTTCCCGCGCTCAGCAACGCGCCGGAGGTCCTTCGTGCGTCGCTCCTCTTTCCCTACCTGGAGGGAACGAGCTACGTGCAACGCCTCTGGCACGCCACGGAGGAACGAACCAACCCGTTCGAGGACAGGCTTCCGCTGTCGACGGAGCAGGTCATGACCGGTGACCTCACGGACGTTCCGGTGCACCTCGACGTGGAGGTTCCGCGGGGCGGCACGGTTCTGGAATCCGACGGGCTCGGCCGCCTGGAGGTGGAGGTACTCCTGCGGACCCATGCCGGCGAGTCCGCGGTGGTCGCCGGGACCGGGTGGGGTGGGGACCGCTACGTCCTGGTGGAGAGCGACGGAGGACGCCGGAGCCTCGTCTGGTATTCGGTGTGGGATTCGGAACGGGATCGAGAGGAGTTCGTGGAGGCGTTGGCTCCGCACCTCGCATCGTTTCCAGCCGGGGCTCGCATGGAGCGAGTGGACGTGGACGGACTCTCCGGGGTGCGTCTCGAGGTGGGGGATCCGCCGCCGTCCGCTGCCCGTCGGGTGATGGGTTCCCGTTGAGGGAGGATCCGGGGGTGCCGGTGGTGGACGGGCGGGTCACGGTCCGGTCCGGGGGTGGGGACTATCCGGTCGTCATCGGAGCCGGCCTGCGCCACGTTCTTCCGTCCATCCTGGCGGAACATGCGCCGGCCCACCGATACGCGGTGATCTCCGACGACCGCGTCGCACCCCTGTACGCGGCCCCCCTGGTAGAGGGACTCGAAGGGGCCGGAGTGAGGGCGGACCTCTTCGTCTTTCCCCACGGAGAGGCCTCCAAGAACCGGGACGAATGGGCCCGACTGACGGACGCCATGCTGAGCGCGGGGCACGGGCGCGATAGTGTCGTGATCGCCGTGGGCGGGGGAGTCACGGGAGATCTGGCCGGATTCGTCGCGTCCACGTATCAACGTGGGATTCCCGTGGTGCAGGTGCCCACGAGCCTGGTGGCCATGATCGATGCGTCCGTTGGGGGCAAGACGGGCCTGGACGTTCCCGCGGGAAAGAACCTCGTCGGTGCCTTCCACCCGCCCCGCGTGGTCGTGGCCGACCCGGAGACGATCCTGACCCTTCCCCCGTTCGAGAGGGGACAGGGTCTGGTGGAGGCGATGAAGCATGGGGCGATCCTCGACGACGCCTACCTCCGGGAGTTGGTGGCGGATTCCGGTCGGCTTCTCCAGGGCGAGGTTGCCGCGGTCACGCGGGCCGTGTCCCGGTCGGTGTCCCTGAAGGCCGGAGTCGTGACCGAAGACGAGCGGGAAGCCGGGTATCGAGAGATCCTGAACTTCGGGCATACGCTGGGCCATGCCATCGAGGCGGCGTCGGCGCTCCGCGTGCCCCACGGGTCCGCGGTGGCGGCGGGGATGGTGCTCGAGGCACGCCTGGGCGAGAGGGTGGGCGTCACGGAGTCCGGGAGCGCCGAGACTCTCCTTCAGTCCCTCCGGGCTCTCGGTCCGGACATCATTCCGCCGATCCCGTGTCCGTCGGATCGGATCGCGAGCTTCCTGAGCGCGGACAAGAAGGCGAGGAAGGGCAGTCCGAGGTTCGTTCTTCTCCGAGCTCCGGGGGAAGTGTGCTCCGACGGCGCGTGGAGCCGTGAGCTGCCCATGGACACAGTGGAGACGGTGTTGCGGACGGAATGGCCGACCGCAGGTTGACGACGTTTCTAATTGGTTGTAATGCAAAGAGTTACCCACACGGGTATCGGATTTGACGCTGACCTCCGACACCTCCTATCTTTCCGTTCTTCACGCTAATTCTCCGCCTGGAGGTACCATGGCGCTCATCGAGCGCTTCAAGGGATCCACCGCCGCGGCCGCGCTGGCCACCAGGGCGACGTCCGATTCGGGGAGCGTATTCCTCCGACTGGCCGACGGCACCGTGGTGACCTATGGCGAGGTGGAGAGCCGCACCGAGGCTCTGGCGGCGGCTCTGGCGGATCTCGGTGTGGAGACGGGAGACCGGGTGGCGCTCCTCCTCCCCGCGGGAGAGGAATTCGTCCTTTCTCTGTTCGCCGTGGCGCGGTTGGGTGCCACGGTCGTCCCACTGGATCCTCGACTGACGCCCGCGGAGCTTCGATACCTCCTTCGGCATTCCGAAGCGGTCTGCTGCGTCACCATGGAGCGGGTCGAAGAGATGGACTTCCTCGAGTTCTTCGAGGATCTCCTGGTGAGCCTCCCTGAACTGCAGTATCTCGTCACCGTGGGGGAGGAAGATCTCTGGTACGATGATCGGATCTTCCAGTTCGAGGATCTGCTCTCCGCCGGTGCCGGTCGGGACTACGTCGCTCCGGACATCGACCCGGAGCGGGACTGTCTCGCCATCCTCTACACTTCGGGAACCACGGGGAAGCCCAAGGGGGTGAAGCTCTCCCACGCGAACATCCTTTCCGTGGCCGCCGGTACGGCCGACGCCCTGGGTATCCGCCCCGACGATCGGGTGGTGGGAGTGGGGGGCTTCCACCACGTGTTCGGACTCGGACCGGGGATCATGGCCACGCTCCTCGCCGGTGCGTCCATCATCGTGAAGAGCGGCGACGGTCCCGAAGCGGTGCTCGATCTCGTGGAGGGACACGGGGCGACGGTGCACTACGGGATCCCGACGGACTTCGTTGCGGAGCTCTGGGCCATGGAGCGGAGCCCTCGCTCCCTCGGCTCCCTCCGTCTCGCCATGATCGCGGGCGCTCCGGCCGGGGACGAGCTCGTTCGGCAGGTGCGAGCCCGGATCTGTCCCAACGTGGTCGTGGCGTACTCCCTCACGGAGACCGCGTCGACGTTGTGCGTTTCCCGTTGGGACGACGACGAGGACAAGCAGGCGTTCACGGTGGGACGGCCCCTTCCCGGTACCACGCTTCGGATACTGGAGAAGGACGGGAGCGTCCTGCCGGTGGAGAGTGTGGGGGAGATCGCCGTGCGAGGACCGGGGGTCATGCTCGGCTACTACCGGCAGCCCAGGGAGACATCCAACTCCCTGGACGCGGAGGGGTATTTCCTCACGGGTGACCTGGGGATGCTCGATGAGGACGGGTACCTCCATTTGGTGGGCCGGAGCAAGGAGGTTATCATTAGGTCTGGCTTCAATGTGTACCCCATGGAGGTGGAGGCTCGGCTCGAGTCCCATCCCGCGGTCCACGAGGTGGCGGTGGTCGGCATGGCCGACCCGTTCCTCGGCGAAGCCATCTGTGCCTGCGTAGTTCCTGTGGAGGGCGCGATCGTCACCGAGTCCGAGCTTGTGGCCTGGTGCCAGGAGGTTCTGGCGGACCACAAAGTTCCCGACAACGTGAGGTTTTTCGATGGCTTCCCCCACACAGGGTCAGGCAAGATCCACCGGGTGGAGATTTCGCGCTCCTTGAGAGCCGGGAGCCACCCGGGCACATAACGCGCGCCGCCGGCATCCAAGGTGATGCTTCGACGGACTTCCCTGACCCCAGACGTGATCGAATGACGCTTCCGGGGTGGGGAGGTTTCGCGGCGCTCCCAACAGCTGCGAGTAAAACACAACATGGGTAACCCGTATTCCAACGCTCCCCACGCCGGGAGCGTGAGCTTCGCCGGAACAGGAGCTCCGCACGCCGCGCTTCTCATCGACTTCGACAACGTCACGATGGGGATGCGCAGCGATCTTTCCAAGGAACTGAAGAACCTGCTGGCGTCCGACGTCATCAAGGGCAAGGTCAGCGTCCAGCGCGCCTATGCCGACTGGCGGCGCTATCCGCAGTACATCGTCCCGCTCTCCGAAGCGTCCGTCGACCTCATCTTCGCTCCCGCGTACGGGAGCAACAAGAAGAACGCGACGGACATCCGCATGGCCATCGACGCGCTGGAGCTGGTGTTCATCCGGCCCGAGATCGGTACGTACATCCTGCTCACGGGAGACTCGGACTTCTCGAGTCTGGTACTCAAGCTGAAGGAGTACGGGAAGTACGTGATCGGTGTCGGGATCCAGGAATCGACTTCCGACATCCTCGTGCAGAACTGTGACGAGTACTACTCGTACACCAGTCTCACCGGTCTGAAGAAGACCACCGAGGCGGACCAGCGCGCCATGGATCCGTGGGTCCTCGTCTCCGAAGCGCTCAAGAAGATGGTGGACCGCAAGGACGTGATGCGTTCCGACCGGCTCAAGCAGGTGATGCAGGAGATGGATTCGTCCTTCGACGAGGGTGGATTCGGGTTCAGCAAGTTCAGCAAGTTCCTGGCGGAGGCCTCGTCACGGGGGTTGATCAAGCTCCAGAAGATGGAGAACGGCCAGTACGAGGTGGGTCCGGTGAAGGGCGGCGGGCGCAGGCGGCGCGACGAGGTCCCGGAGGACCGCGGCCCCCGGAGAGACCGGGACCGCGACCGTGGACGTGGCCGACGGGATCGCGAGCGCAGGCCCCGTGGAGACGAGACGGAGGAAGGTCAGACGACCGCCCCGCCCGCCGAGGCGGAGGCGTCCGGCGATCGCGGGGCGGCCTCCTCCCCCGTCGAAGCCGCCTTCACGTTGCTGGCGGAAGTCTTGGCCGAGCTCCGGGATTCCGGGCGCGACTCGGTCCGTGATTCGGATCTGAAGCGAAGGGTGTTGGAAAGGGATCCCGCCTTCGACGAGACCGAGTTGGGATTCGGAAAGTTCAGCAAGTTCCTGGAGGGCGCGTCGGACGCCCGGATCGTCGACCTGCGCCGGAACGACGCGGGCAATATCGAGGTGTCCTTGCCCAGGGACGGAGGAGACGCGGGTAGGAGGGAGGCGCCCGCCGTGTCCGAGCCGATCATGGACGCTCCCCCTCCCCGTGAGAGGGTGGTGGAGAAGGTGGAGGAGATCGACGCCTCGTCCCTGGGAGATCAGGGCCTCAGGCTCGGGCCACGTCGCGGCACGACGCGTCGGCGCGGTGCCGACGAGGCTCTCACGCTCTTCGAGGGTCAGGCGGTGCCCCGCGGTGCCGCTCCGACTCCGACTCCGGCACCGGCTCCCGAGAAGGCCGATGAGCCGGCGCCGCCGAGAGCACCCACGGGTTCGTCCGACTTCGACGCCACCGCGCTCGGCCTCCCCACCGACCCGAGTGCCATCCTCCGCTATCTCGCGCATCGGTACAAGGGTGTCGGTGAGAAGACCGCGGAGGGTCTGGTGGAGCGTTTCGGAGCCGACCTCTTCCGGGTTCTCCGGGACGACCCCGAGGCGCTGTCTTCGGTGATCGGCCCCAAGCGTGCAGAGCAGGTGCTCGCCGCGTGGAACACCGACTACGCCCGCCGTACCGGTGGCGGGAAGAGCGGCGGCGCCAGCTGACGGGGGTCCCCCTCGCGCCCTGGTTGGCGGGAATCGACCCGCCCTCGCCAAGGGTCCCCCTGAGCCCGGCGTTCTTCTTGCGTCCGGTGGCGGAGGTGGCCCGAGATCTCCTCGGCTGTGTGCTGGTTTCCACGGTCGGGGAGATCCGCACGTCCGGGGTGATCGTGGAGACGGAGGCGTACGGCGGAGCCGAGGATCCGGCCTCCCACGCCGCCACCCGCGGCGGGGTCACTCCCCGGAATCGAGCCATGTTCGGCCCGGCGGGGAGGGCGTACGTCTATCGCAGCTATGGCATGCACTGGTGCATGAACGTGGTGGCCGGCCCGGCCGGCACGGCCGCGGCGGTGCTCCTCCGCGGCCTCGATCCGCTGGAAGGTCGGGAAGGCATGCTGAAGCGCAGGGAAGGCCGCCGCCCGCTCTGTTCGGGCCCGGGGCGTCTGACCCAGGCCATGGAGATCACCGATGCCCTCTACGGACACGACCTCTCCCTCCCGCCACTTGCGATCCGGTCGGGGTGGGCCGTAGATGATGCCCTGATCGGTATCTCGGGGCGGGTAGGGGTATCGGTGGCGGGGACGTGGCCGTACCGTTTCTTCGTTCGGGGATCTCCCGGAGTATCTCCCGCCCGGGGCGCCGCTGCTTCGCGGCCCGCCCGCGACCAGACCAGAACCAGGAGAGAGCGTTCATGACGGATCCCACGTGGGTATCGGTGCTGCCGCCGGTGCTGGCCATCGCATTGGCCATCATCTCGAGGCAGGTGTACCTCTCCCTCGCCGGCGGGATCTGGCTGGGCTGGACGATCCTGGAAGGCTGGAATCCACTCACGGGGATGGCGTCGGCCATCGATGGAATCATCGTGGTGTTCCAGGATCCCGGGGATACCCGGGCGATCCTGTTCACCATCGTGATCGGGGCCCTCATCGCGACGGTGGAAGCTTCCGGAGGCGTGCGGGGCTTCGTGGCCTTTCTCGAGAGCCGCGAATGGGTCAACAACGTCAAGCGGTCTCAGCTCCTCGCGTGGGCGGTGGGTGTGTTGATCTTCATCGAGTCCAACATCACCGTGCTCGTGGCGGGCTCCGTGGCGCGTCCCCTGTGTGACCGGTACCGGTGTTCACGCGAGAAGCTGGCGTACATCATCGACTCCACGTCCGCGCCCATCTGCATCCTCATACCGATGAACGCGTGGGGCGCCTACAACCTCCAGATCCTCGAGGGGTTGGGCGTGGAGGATGCGCTCGGTGTGTTTCTTCGCTCCATCGCGTTCAACTTCTACTCCATCGCCGCCGTGCTGTTGGCGCTGGCCACGATTCTGTGGGGGATCGACATCGGACCCATGCGCAAGGCGGAAGAGCGCACGCGGGGGGGTGAGCTCCTGTGGCCGGGTTCCACGCCCATGATCGACGAGAGTCTGCTGACGCCGGAACCCGTCGACCGGATCCCTCCCCGCGCGGTGAACATGATCCTTCCCATCGTGGCCATGGTGCTGTGCATGCCGGCGTCCCTCTACATCACGGGGGGGGGCGACCTCATGAACGGGTCGGGCTCCACCAGCGTCCTCTGGTCGGTTCTGTTCGGACTGGCGGTGGCATGGATCCTCCTTCTTTCCCAGCGTGCCTTCACCCAGCACGAGTTGGTGAAGGTGGGGCTGAAGGGAGCCGGAGGGCTGGTACCGCTGGCACTCATCCTCCTGCTGGCTCTCGCCCTGGGGGATGTCGCCAAGGCCCTGGGTACCGGGGAGTACGTCGCCCAGGTCACCAACGGTGTGTTGCCCAATTTCCTGTTCCTCCCGCTCATCTTTCTCGTCGCCGCCGGGACCGCGTTCTCCACGGGAACGAGTTGGGGGACCTTCGCCATCATGCTCCCCATCGCGGTGCCGGCCGCATCCGCGCTGGGACTTCCTCTGGCGCCTTTCGTGGCCGCGTCGCTGTCGGGCGGTGTCTTCGGGGACCACTGCTCCCCCATCAGTGACACCACGATCATCTCGTCCATGGCCGCGGCCACGGATCACATCGACCATGTGCGCACGCAGCTGCCGTATGCCCTGATCGGCGGGACCGTCGCCACGGTATGCTTTTCGGTGGTGGGCGCGCTCCTCTGACGAGGGCGGGTGGGCCTCCCGCTGTCGCTCCCGGGGGTGGATCCACCCCCAGGGTGGGGGGTACGTGGGCGCGGTCACGGGATCGACGCCGTGACCGACTACCTGAACGAACATCCAGGGGTGCGGGTACGCACCCCCCGACAACCCGGAAAAGGGAGAGGTTCCCTTGAACGTCATCGTCTGTGTGAAGCGCGTCCCGGACACGGAGACGCGGATCCGCATCGGAGAGGATGGACGCTCCATGGAGGTGACTGGAGTGAAGTTCATCATGAGCCCGTACGACGAGTACGCGGTCGAGGCCGCCCTGAGATGCAAGGAGGCCGCCGGGGATGGAGACGTGCGCCTCGTCACCCTCGGCCAGACGGACTCGCAGGAGACACTGCGGCAGGGTCTCGCCATGGGTGCGGACAGCGCGGTGCTCCTCGTCGGTGACGTCACTGCGGACGGGCTCGCTACCGCCAAGGCGCTCGTGGCGGAGTTGGAGGGTACGGACGCACCGCTGATCCTCTTCGGCGTGAAGGCCGCCGACGATGACCAGCAACAGGTGGGCCCCATGGTGGCTACGCTCATGGGCCGTGCCTGTGTGACCGGCGTGGTCTCGTTCGAGGTGTCCGGCGACGTGGTGCGGTGCCACAAGGAGGTGGAGGGTGGTTCCGAGGTGATCGAGGCGACCCTCCCCGCGGTTCTCACCATCACGAAGGGCGCCTACGATCCCCGCTACGCATCGTTGAAGGGAATCATGGCGGCCAAGAGGAAGCCATTGGACGAGAAGGCTGCGGCTGCGATGGAAGGCCGCCTCGAGGTCGTGAGCCTGTCACCCCCTCCGGATCGGGCGGCAGGGAAGATCGTCGGAACCGGTCCCGACGCCGTACCCGAGTTGGTACGGCTTCTGCGTGAAGAAGCCAACGCGATCTGATCGTCCCATCGACAAACTGGAGAACATCGACATGGCGAACGTGCTCGCCTTCGCGGAACAGAAAGAGGGGCAGATCAGAGGCGTCGCCCGGGAGGCCGTGGGCGCGGCCGCGGTACTCGCCGGGGAATTGGGTGGTGAGGCCCATGCCCTCGTGGTGGGCGCGCCGGGGGTGTCCACCGGTGCGGCTGCCCTCGGCGCCGCGGGAGCGACCTCGGTAGCCGTCGCCGAACACGCGGAGCTGGGGGACTTCCATCCCGAGGCGTACGCGACCGTGGTGGCGGCTCATGTCCGGGATGGCGGATACGGTGCCGTCGTGTTCCCCGCGACCATCATGGGAAAGGATCTCGCCCCCAGGGTCGCGGCACTCCTGGACGTGCCTCTCGCGGGAGACGTCACCGAGTTGAAGGTGGATGGCGGCGCGGTGTCGGTGGTGCGACCCGTGTACGCGGGGAAGGCCTTCGCGGAGATCCGGTTGGCGGCGACGCCGGCGTTGCTGTCGATCCGCCCCAACGTCTTCGCGGCGGGCTCGGGCGGTGGAGACGCCGCGGTGACCGTCTTCACCCCCGAGGTCGATCCGTCGTCCTGGCGTCAGCGGGTGATCGAGCGGAAATCCGAAGGGTCGGGCGCTCTGGACGTGACCGAGGCCACGCAGATCGTTTCCGGCGGACGCGGGATGAAGGACCCGGAGCACTGGGGGCTCCTGGAGGAGCTACGGGACGCCCTGGGCGCCGGGACGGCGCTGGGTGCCTCGCGGGCCGTGGTGGACGCCGGATGGCGGCCCCACGGCGAGCAGGTCGGCCAGACGGGGAAGACGGTTTCTCCGTCACTCTACGTGGCCGTGGGGATCTCCGGGGCGATCCAGCACCTGGCCGGGATGCGGACGTCGGGTACCATCGTGGCCGTGAACAAGGACCCGGACGCTCCCATCTTCAAGGTGGCGGACTACGGAATCGTGGGGGATCTCTTCGAGGTCGTCCCCAGATTGACCGAGGAGGTCCGGGCTCTCAAGGCGAAGGGCTGAGCCGGGGCGGCGGTTCAGGGTCCTCCGGGCCGCCCCCCCAGAAGGGGTACCGGATCGACCGGCCTCCCCCCCTGCCACACCTCGAAGTGCAGATGGGGTGCCGTCACGTCGCCGGTCGCTCCGCTGAGACCCACGAGGTCCCCGCCCTCGACGTCCTGGCCCGCGGTCACCGTGATCGCGGAAAGGTGGGCATACACGGTGAGGACGGCTCCGCCGTGGTCGATCCAGACCACGTTGCCGAAGCCTCTCATCGCTCCGGCGAACCTCACGTTCCCCGCCGCCATGGAATGGACCTCCGTGCCCGACGGAACCGAGAAGTCGACACCCCGGTGAATCTCTGGTAGCGCACCGCGGAATCGAACGCCGTACGGGGAGGTCATGGGGGGCTCCACGGGCCATCGCGGCAGGGAGCATCCGGTCCCCGTCACGGCGATGACCACCCAGAGCACGCGAGGAATGTCCATGGTCAGGCGTGCTGGCCCGCGGGGTCGGCCTGCCGTCTGGTCGCGGCGTCCAGGAGGAACACTTCGACCGGATCTCCTCGCTGCACGCGGTCGACCTCCCGCGGTACGATGGCGAGCCCCCCGGCGAACGCCAGGGTATGCACCAGGCCGGACCCCTGGGGTCCCACCGGCCGGATCCGGGCCGGGCTGGTGGAGGAGTCGACCGCCACCCGCACGAAGTGGGTGAGGTCTCCCGCCGTGGTGAAGTCGGCTTCCGACTCGCAGAGGAGCGTCCGTCGAAGGACCTCGCGGTGCCCGCCCATCCGGAGAAGAAACGGGCGTACGAAGACGTCGAAGGTCACGAAGGCCGAAGCGGGGTTGCCCGGGAGCCCGAAGACCGGCAACGATCCCCCGGCGCCAGGGAGAAATCCGAAGCTCAGGGGGCTTCCCGGACGGATCCGGGCCCTCCAGAAGTCGAGGCGAAACCCCTCTTCCTCGAGAACCTCCTTGACGATGTCCACCCGGCCCATGGATGCGCCGCCGGTGGTGATCAATACGTCGGCATCTCGTGCCGCGTGCAGGGCGGCGCGGAGCGCGTCGGCGTCGTCCGGGGCCGGCCCGATGAGGATGGGGTCCGCTCCGGCGTCCATCGCCGCCGCCGCCAGCGCCGGTCCGTTGGAGTCGGGCACCCCACGGCCCGCGACCACGTCGTCGTAGCGGTCCGGTCCCCTCAATTCGTCTCCGGTGGTGAGGATGGCGACGGTGGCCCGCCGGCGCACCTCGACCTCCGCCAGTCCCAAAGCGGCCAGCACCGCGACGACGCCCGGGGTCACGGTCGTTCCAGACTCGACCACCACGTCTCCGCGCACCATGTCCTCGCCGCCGGGACGGATGTGGCGGCCCACGTCGCGGTCACTCCGGATCACCACGCGTCCCGGCGTCTGCTCACCGTCGGTATCCTCCACCCGGACGATGGTGTCGGCGCCGGAAGGGAGTGGGCCACCGGTCATGATCCGGATGGCCTGTCCCGTGGCCACGGGAGTCGCGGGGAGCGTCCCCGCGGTGATCTCATCCACCACGTCCAGCACCCTGGGGGACGCCGGGTCCGCGCCGGCCACGTCCGTACCGCGCACCGCGTATCCGTCCATGGCGCTGTTGTCCCACGGCGGGAGGGTCGCCGTGGCGACCTGGTTCGTCGCCAGCGCGCGCCCCAGTGCGTCCCGGAGACGAACGCATTCCGTAGGAAGATGCGGAGCCTGAGAGAGAATGCGGGAGCGGGCATCCTCGAAGGTGAGCCAGTCGGGCGTTCTCTCGGGCTTCAACGGATCTCGGTGGGGGAGGAGGTGATCCCGGTCAACGGTGGTAGCCGAGACTCAGCGTGAGGCGATACCCGCTGGCCCATTCGCTCTGTTCGACGTCGGCCAACTCCCGTTCGGGGAGACTGTATCCCGGGGGAGTGTCGAGCTTCCAGAACGAGAATATGGCTTCCGGGCGAAGGGAGAGACGATCGGAGAGGAAGATCTGGGAGCCCCCTCCCACGGTACCGAAGAAGCTCGTCCCGAAGTTGAACACGTCGTCGGGCTCCATGTCCGCCTCGAGCGGCTCGACCCCCGACAGGTCGAACGCCACGCCACCACCGAAGACGATGAAGGGGCGCAGTCCGTGCCACGTGCGCGCTCCGGGGAGGGCGAAACGGAATCGAGCGTCTACAGTGCCGGTCCGGGCCTCTCCGTCGCCCACGTACCAGTCGCCCACGAGGCGCGCCGGATTCATGATGTTCCGGGTGCCCGACGTGACCGCGCCGTTCAACTCGAAGCCGAGGGGGCCCGACAACTCGACTCCCCATCGCGCTCCGGCGACCAACCCTCCCTGCGGACCCAGCTCGAAGCGACCGGTGCCGATCTCCGCGTATCCGAAGATCAACCCCCACTCCTGCTTGTTCTCCAGATAGCGGTACGGGGAGGAAATGGATTGGCCCGCGACCCCATAGGGGAGAAGGCCGACGAAGAGCACGATGGCCAGGAGCCACCAGGGAAACGGGACACGCGTGGACGACGGACGCTCCATTCCAGCCTCGACTTCCGATTGACGGTCTCCGGAGGCACCGGCAGATTCAGTCCGGGCACTCCGGCGGGGCAGGTTTCCCCGAACGCCATATTAACACTCTCGGACGCTGATCGTTTCACACGCCATGAATCCAAGCTCCGTTTTGCCATCCTTCGTGTCGGTGTTCACGGCCGCGATATGCCTTCTTCCCTGTGGGGCCACGGGGCAGGAAGCGGTGCGAGCCACTGCCACGGAGAACTTCCGCCGGGAGCCCAACGGCCCGATCCTGGCCGTGGTGGCGCCGGGAGCCGTGCTGCCGGTCGCGTCCCGAGACGCTCGTTGGGTGGAGGCGGACCTGACCGGATGGGTCTGGGGCGCCTCCACCCAGGCCGACGCCCGGGCGGGCTTCGATGTGGTCGTGTCGGCCAGGGGAGGCGAGAATCTTCGCTTGGAGCCCTCGGGCTCCATCGTCGCGCGCCTCCAGGAAGGGACACTCCTGGAAGAAGTCGACCGCAGGCCCGGGTGGATCCGGGTTCGGCGTAGAGGGTGGATCTGGGGCGGTTCCGTCGCGGTGGTCACGCCTACCACGGAGGCCACGGAGAGGCCTCTCCCGGCGGCGGGGCCGGGCACTGAGGTCGCCGATCCGGTCGAGGTCCGACCCGGGGACTTCGTCACGACTCCACCGGAAGGTGCCGACATTCTGACGGCGCCGGGAGGGAGGCCCCTGGGCCGGGCGTCGGGGGCCACGGACCTCGAGATCGTCCAGACCGACGGGAGTTGGGCTCGTGTACGGGTCGAGGGTTGGGTGTGGCTTCCCACGGCGGATGGTCGGAGTGGTGGCATCGATCCGGTGCCCCTGACCCCGAGTGAGCTGGCGGAGGAACCCCAGCGGAACCGTGGCCGGGTGGTGGCGTGGACGCTCCAGTTCATCTCGCTGGAGAAGGCACAGGCGGTTCGCACCGACTTCTTCCAGGGAGAGCCCTACCTCCTCACGCGTTACGGTGGCAGCGACGGACCGTTCATCTACGTTGCGGTCCCACCCGAACGGGTGGCCGAGGTGGAGGGTCTGGTTCCGCTCGAGCGTATTTCGGTGACCGGGCGAGTACGTTCCGGCGCTTCGGCGATGACGGGCACGCCCATCATCGACCTCCTCAGCCTCGAGCGCATCAGAGGCGGCGGGTGATGCTCCGCCTCGCGAGCGCGCTCTTCCTATGCCTCGTCGCGCTGGCCGGGTGTGGGTCGGGTCCGAACGATCCACCCCTTCCCGTCCTGGAACTGGTTCAGGCGGGGGGTGAGGGTCAGTTCGGTACCCCGGGGTCGACCCTGGGTGAACCGCTCCGCGCGGTCGTGCAGAGAAGCGGTGACGCCCGACCGGAAGCGGGGGTGGTGGTGCTCTGGTCGATCACCGAGGGAGATGGTGTCCTCATCGGGAGTGCGGCCACCGTGAGCGACTCCACGGGAACGGTGACCATACGCCTTCGCTTCGGCAGTGCCACGGGACCTGTCGTCGTCCGCGCGACCACGCAGGAACAGGAGACGGCGTTCACCGAATTCCACGCCTTCTCCGTGGACGCCCCCGCACTCTCGTCCGTGACGCCGACGACCGCCGCCCCGGGCGACACGGTCACGCTTTCCGGCGCGAACTTCAGTCCCGTCGCGAACCAGAGCGTGGTCCGCTTTTCCGGGATACGTGGGCGGGTGCTGGAGTCGTCGTCCACCACCATGCGCGTGATCGTCCCTCCGTGCCTCCCTCCGCGGGCGGTGGGGGTGACGGTGCGCCTGGGGGTGGTGGCGAGCGACTCCGTGGCTCTGGTGGTTCAGGGAGATGCCCCCACCCTGGCCCTGTCGCCGGGTGAAGTCGTGGATCTCTCCGACGACATGACCTGCCACCGGCTTCCCGGGGGTGGAGGGGAGCGGTATCTGGCCGTGTTGCAGTCCACCAGCACCGTGGGTGCCGCGGAGTACCCGCTGAGCTTCGTGAGCCTGGCGTACGACGCGGCGGTGCCGTCCGGGATTCCGGGCCCGGAACCTGACCTTCCCGAGCGCCTGGGGGAATGGTCCGGGGACGTCGATGGGCCTGGTACGGCGCACTTTCTCTGGGAGGAAGGGGTGAGGGCGTCCGAGGCGGCCATCCTCCGTACCCGGTCCGCAGAGACCGGAGTCGGTCCGGCGGTGAGGGCGCCCACCGGGCCGGCGGCGGTGCCCCAGGTCGGGGAGAAGCGGATCTTCAAGGTATACCGTTCGGACGGAACGTTCGCGGACGTCACGGCGGAGGCTCTGTACGTGGGTGCGCGGGCGGCGATCTTCGTGGACCAGGCGGCTCCGGCCGGGGGGTTCACGTCGGCGGATCTCGCGTTTCTTTCCGGTCAGTTCGACGACCTCATCGGCCCGACCGTAACGGACGTGTTCGGAGCGGAGTCGGACCTCGACGGCAACGCACGGGTCGTGATCCTTCTGACGCCGGAAGTGAACCGTCTCACCGCCAGGGGCTCGGACGGGTTCGTCGGGGGGTTCTTCTACGGTCTGGACCTCCTCGCCGACCAGGAGAACAGCAACGGCGGAGAGATCTTCTACACGCTGGTGCCCGACCCCGACGGGTCCTTCTCTGACCCGAGGAGCCGGGCACAGATCCTGATGGTGGTGCCCGCCGTTCTGGCCCATGAGTTCCAGCACATGGTGCATTTCAACCAGCGGATCCTCCAGCTCAAGGCCGAGAATGCGGAAGCGCTCTGGCTGTCCGAGGCACTGGCCCAGATGGCCGAGGAGTTGGTGGCCCGGGCCGACGTGTCGGGGTCGTACGTGGAGTCGTATCGCCGGGGTAACCGGGTCCGTGCCCGCAGGTATCTTGCGGCCCCCGCCTCGGCGAGCCTCATCGTGAACACCGGGCAAGGGAGTCTCGAGGAGCGCGGCGCCGGGTGGCTGCACGTCCTCTACGCCTCGGCACAGGGTGATGCTCCCGTGGTCCTCCGGGATCTCACCCGTACGACCCGCACGGGCGTCGCGAACATCGAGGCGGTGGCCGGTCGCCGTTGGGCCGACCTTCTCGGAGACTGGTGGTCGGCGCTGTACCTCGACGGGACCGCGCTCCCCGTGGGGACCGAACTGGGGTTCCCGGGGGTGGATCTCCAGTCGGTGCTCACGTCTCCCGGAGATCCTGGCTTCCCCCTCGTACCGGCTCCGGTGGGAGGATCCGACTTCCTGCTGGAATCCGCCTTCTTGTCGGCTTCCGCGGCGTTCTACCTGGTCGCTCCCCCGGGAGCGGGCACCGCCTCCGTCGCGCTGGGGGGCGGCACCGCCGGCGTGCTCCGGGCCGAGGTCGGCGCGCGGCTGCGGATCATCCGGGTCCGGTGATGTCGTCGGCCCTGAATCTTTGGCCTCGCGGGGTCGTATGAAGGATTATCGAGAGACGTCGTCATTCCCGTCATCAGGGTGCCATGCGCTGTTCGACCTGCGGTGAGTATCTGAGTCCCGGACAGACCCGTTGTTCCACCTGCGGAACCGGGGTCTCCGTGCTCCACGGAAGCGCCATGCCTCCGGGGGTGCGCCGGTGCCCGCGGTGTGGGTATCACGGCGAAGGGATTCCGTATTTCCGTAAGGGTGGGCACGTGGCCCTGCTCACAGGGGTGAGCCTCTTCACGTACGGCTTCGGCGGACTGATCTACTGGTTGGTTCGGCGAAAGCACCTCATCTGTCCGCGTTGCGGACTCGGCTGGGAACATGCCTCGAGGGCGCTTACGCTGGCGGGAGGGGAGCCCGAGCGACGGTATCTCGCGACGCAGACCAGCGCGTCACTCCCCAGCACGGGAATGAAGCGCCGCGTCCTGGGCGTATCCCTGGTTCTCCTCGCGAGCCTCCTGATTCTCATCGGGTTCGTGGAGTTCGAGGCCGCTGCCGTCGCCTTCGGGGCCGTCACGGGAGCGGGAGGCTCCCTGATGTTCTACTGGGGGTGGCGGGGGCAGCAGGAGCGCCGCAAGGCCTTGATGCAGGGACTCCAGCAGCAGGTGCTCCGCCTGGCACAGGCTCGTGGCGGGACCCTCACGGTGACGGAAGTGGCCGCGGAGATGGATCTCTCACTCCCCGCAGCCGAGAAGATCCTGACGTCGATGGACGACGGGTTCCGGATCCGCTCGGAGATCTCGCGGGACGGGATCCTGTACTACGAGTTCCCCGAAGTCCTCCACCGCCGTGAGCTCGGGTCGGGAAGCTGACGCCCCGCTCCCCTGCGAGCGACCCAGAGGCCCATGAGAACCACGGCCGCCCCCGACAGTTGGACCGCGCCCGGTTGCTCGTCCAACCAGATCCAGGCAGTGGTGAGAGCCGCCACCGGAACCAGGTTCGAATAGATGGCGGTCCGCGAACTTCCCAGGCGCTGGACGCCCCGGTACCACAGCAGGTATGCCAACCCGAGGGAGAACAACCCCGCGTAGGCGATGCCCAGCCATGCGGGGAGGCTGATGGCTCCCAGGTCCAGCGTTGCCACGGACGGTACGCCGAGCAAGATGAGGATGGGTGTTCCGATCCAGACCGTCCACGTGGTCACCTGGACGGATCCGTACCGCATGATGTAGTGGCGTGCGCCCACGGTGTAGAAGGCCCAGAGGAGGGCGGCCGCGACCATGAGGAGGTCTCCGCGAATGGCTCCGGCACCCAACGAAATCGATTTCCCCTGTCCCAGCACCACCATCACCATTCCTCCGAACGTCCCCGCCACTCCCAACGCGACCGTCGCGTTCGCGGCCTCGTGCCCCATGACCCAGGAGAGGATGAGCACCCACATGGGCGTGGTCGCCAGCAGGACGCTGGCGTTCCCGGCCAGGGTCCAATCGAGAGCGAACACGAAGGCGAGTTGGTAGAGGACGTTCCCCAGGACCCCGAGCCCGATCAGGGGGAGAACGTCCTCCCTCCGGGGTACTCGTGGACCGCGTTGCCCCATGAGGAAGAACCCCAGAGCCACCGAAGCGAGGGGGAAGCGCAACGCGTTGAGCGCCATGGGGGGGACCTCCAGCATCACCGACTTCATCACGACGAAGTTGACGCCCCAGATGACCGCCAGCATCAGGAGGCTCAGATCCGTCACCCAATCCCATGGAGGATCCCCGACCGCAGGGTGGGTAGGGGTCTCCTCGGTGGAGCGCGCCATGGGAATCGAAGTGGGATGGTGGATGGACAGGGTGCAGGAAGCTACGTCGCGGTCCGCATAAGTCCATCCCCGGGCGTCGTCGGACGTTCTGCGTGGCCGCGGTGCCTTTCGGGGCGTGGGCCGACTCTGGTTGCGGCGAAGAGGATTTCCTATCTTCGGTCCGCGTGGCGGACGGCCACGGACCCTCCACCATCACCGGGAAGACAGATGCGAAGCTTCACATCGCCGGACGGAGCGACCTGGGTGGCGAGCGTTCGCGAAGACCCGGGTTCGGACTACAAGGGACGGTACTGCCTGGTGGTGGTACCGGAGAGCGGTAGCTCGGCGGAGGGATTCGCTCTCGCCGATGTCCGTTGGAACACGGAGCGCACCGCCCAGAGGACACTCGACACGATGTCGGAGGTGGAACTGCGTCGGCGGCTCCGCTCCGCCGTGGGAAGGGCCGGAGTCCTGGCCGCTCGCTGACGGGTTCCGTTCCATGGTGGCGCGCGCCACTCCCGTGGAGGAGGTCCGGCTCCGCGAGTATCCTCACGCGGGAACCGGTATCCATCTGAACGCGGCCAGCCACGGATTGGTACCGGTGAGCGGCGCCTCGGAGAGTGCCGACTTCATTCTGAGGAGGAACCGCCCCGGGGGAGTGACCGATGCCGAGTTGGGCGCCATCCAGCGCCGCTCCCGTAGCGCGGTCGCCGAGTTGTTGGGTGTTCCTGCGGCCGACATCGCTCTGGCGCCGAACACCTCGTACGGTGTCAACGTGGCGGTAGCGCTCGTGGCACAGGGTCCCCCGGGGACCATCGTCCTGAGTGAGGGGGAGTTCCCGGCGAACGTGTTGCCCTGGAAGGTGCTCGAGGCGAAGGGCTTCCGTGTGGACGTGGTCCCCTCGGCGCCGTCCGGACTCCCGGACGAGGACGCCATCGTCGAGCGTCTCGGTACCCCCGACGTACGTGCCCTGGCGGTTTCCTCCGTGCAGTTCTCGACCGGCTTTCGCATGGACCTGCTCCGCCTGGGGGAGGCCTGTGGGAGGGCCGGAGCACTCTTCTGCGTGGACGCCATCCAATCCCTCGGCGTCGACCCGTGCGCGCCTGCGGAACTCGGGATTGACGTCCTCTCGGCGGGGGGACAGAAGTGGCTTTGTTCTCCCTGGGGGTCGGGGTTCGTGTATCTCCGCGAGGAACTTCGAGCAGGGTTGACGCCGCCCATGGTGAGTTGGTTGGGCGTACGCGTCCGGGGTGACCTCGGGGACATGCTCCAGTACCGGCTCGACTGGCACGAATCGGCCAGGAAGTTCGAACTCGCATCGTTGGGCCTCCAGGACTATCTGGGGCTGGCCCGAGCGGTGGAGATCCTTCTCGAGATGGGGGTCGACGCCGTGCGGAGGCATGTGGCCGTGCTACACGAACCTGTGCTGGACTGGGTGACGGCGGCCCGGAGTGTTCGTCTCGTCACGCCGACCGACGGGGGTCGACGGGCCGGCATCGTCTCATTCGTCCATCCGAGGACCCAGGATGTCGCGCATGCCCTCTCGGAGGCCGGCGTGGTGTTCGCGGTGCGGGAGGGCGCGATTCGGCTTTCTCCCCACTTCTACAACACTCCCAAGGAGATGGACGGCGTCGTGGAGATCCTGGACACGGCCACGCGCTGACGGCATGCTCGGGACCGGCCACGGAGAGCGGTCAGGGAGAGCGGTCAGGGATGATGGGAAGCGGAGACCCAGTCGCCCCTGTGGGTGAGTTCGGACCCCAACGCGTCATCACTTTGAGCGACCGCCACGTATCCGGGGGGTAGGGGCGAGCCACTCCGGCGGCTGAACGAGGCGAGTCGGGCTCCGAGCTCGTTCTCCACCTCCTTCGCGCGTCCCGGGGATGGAGTCGAATTCACGAGGAAGCTGAACGCCAGTCGCTCGCCGTCGGACGAGTGTACGATACCGCTGAGCGCGGACACGTGCTGAATGGTACCCGTCTTGGCTCTCAGGTTGTTCGCCGCCGGAGTCTGGTACATGCGCCGCAGTCCGCGACGCTGTCCGGCCTCTGGGAGGGACGCCCAGTAATACGGCCAGGATGGGGATTCCTCCATCCGACGCAAGAGATCCACAAGGAAGCCTGCACTCACCCGACTCTCCGCCGAGAGCCCCGAGCCGTCCTTCTGTACCACGTCCCCTGGATCCATTCCCAGATCGACCAGAGCGTCGGACACCGCCACGGCTGCTCCGGCTTCGGATCCGACGCCATCCCGCACTCTCCCCACCGTGCGGAAGATCAATTCTGCGTAGAGGTTGTTGCTACGCTTGTTCACCACCTCGAGGAGCTTCTCCAGGGGCGGCGACTCGTGCCGAGCCAACACGCGGGTGCGGGACCCCTGCTTCCGGCCCATGGCCGGCGCCACCACCCGTCGTTGCGCCGGGATGACGGAGGCCGTCCGACGTTCCACCGAGCGGCTCCCACCGATCACGGAGATTCCCCGGTCCTCGAGGACTCCACGAAGCGCCAGCGTCGCGAACAGGGCCGGGTCGGACACGGTCATCTGGCGCCACACGTCTCGGGAGCCCTTCCTGATCCGCCCCTCGATGCGTACCGCGTCGTCCGGGTGATCGCGGAGGATGGCGAGCCGGGGCCCGGTCCGGGACGTCACGGTTCTGGCGTTGTTCACCACGACCATACCACCGCGTGCCGGAATGGTATGCACCGTGGGTGCCTCACCGGCGGTCCGCGACGGCACCACCCGGAAGGAGAGGACGTTTTCGTTGAACGAGAGGGCCGATACGGGTGCCGCGAACGCGTCGTTCAGGTCCTTCCTGTCCCAGCCCTCGGGATGCCTTGGGCCGGAGAGGAAGGAGGCGTCTCCCACCAGGTCCCCGGTGATGGTATGGATCCCCAACGCCTCGAGTTGTTCGGCCAGACGGCGGAAGACCTCGGTACGGTCGGGGAACAAGCGGTCCGATATGGACGGATCACCGGTACCGTACAGGACGAGGTCACCGTGCAGCACACCCTCCCGCACCTCCCCGTCCGCCAGAAGGTATGTACGGAAACGGAACGACGGCCCGAGGGTCCGAAGCGCCGCGGCGGTGGTGAGAAGCTTCAGGTTGGAAGCCGGCGCCATCGGGGCGTCGGGTGCTTCGGCGAAGAGGGTGTCTCCCCGGTCCATGGAGACGACGAGGACGCTCCAGTGGGCCCGTGGCCACCGATAGGTGTGAAGGATGCTCTCGAAGTCGTCGGACAGTCCCGCGAGCGGCGCCGGGATCTCACGCTCAGGGGGAGGCGGATACTCGGCTCCGGACACCGGGACCGACACTCCCAGTGCCACGAGCGACCACGCCACGATCGGCGCAGCGGTTCGGAGCCGGATTGGATTCACGCGATTCCCTCCCGTAACGTCCTGTTCGGGGCCCACAGCATCCTTGCGGAAGCATCTCTTCCCACACCTTTCACTAATGTCGGCAACTCTTCCAAGATATTGAGCGAAGTGGAGTTGCGGAACAGGATGGTCTACCCGGAGGCCCGCGTGGGTGCCGCAGGGGCACACTCCGCACAGTAGCCGGAAAGCTCGAGGCGGTAGCCGGTCACCATGAAGTCGGAGACCTGCCGCTCCAGATCCTGGAGGTCACGTTCCGGGATCCGCCCGGGAACGTCCATGACCCGTCCGCACTCGAGACAGCGCACGTGGTGGTGGGGATCGGTGCGACCGTCGTAGCGGGCGGAGCCGTCGCTGAAGCTGAGCTTGGTGGCCAGACCGCACCCAACCAGCGTTTCCAGGCTCTTGTACACCGTCGCGAGGGAGATGCCGGGAATGTCGCGGCGTACGGAGAGGAACACCTCGTCCGCCGTGGGATGGATGAAGGTGTCGGAAAGGAACCGATGGACGGCGGCCCTCTGCTCCGTGAAGCGGTGGCCGTGCCTCTCCAGCGCCCTTCTCAGCACCAGGTCGCGCGTATCACTGTGCATAGTCTTTCCATGCCTCTCCGATTCCGTTTCCACGATCAGCGAACCTTATGTGACCGGTTCGATGGGTGTCAACCCACTTTCCGGCGCCGTTCACCCAGAAGTCTGAGCCCGTTGAACACGACGATCACGGTGCTTCCTTCGTGGCCCACCACCCCCGTGGTGAGGCTGATGCGTCCGAAGAGCGCGAGGACCACCAGGACCACCATGACCGAAGTGGCGAATACGAGGTTCTGGCGGACGACCCTCTGCGCGCGGTGACTCAGTTCCACGGCGTGGGCCAGACCCGCCAGCCCCTCTCCCATCACGACCACGTCGGCGGTTTCAAGCGCCACGTCCGTGCCGGCCCCTCCGAGGGCGATACCCACGTCGGCGGCTGCCAGGGCGGGGGCGTCGTTCACTCCGTCCCCCACCATGGCGACGGGTCCGTGGTCCCGACGGATGCCGCTCAGGATCTCCCCCTTTTCTTCGGGGAGGAGCTCGGCGTACACATGCTCTATGCCCACGCTGTCGGCGATGAAACGCGCCGTGGTGGGGTGATCGCCCGTGAGCATGGCGAGGTGGGTGATCCCCAGTTCGCGAAGGGCATCGAGGGCATCCGCGACGCCTTCCCGCGGGTGGTCGGCGACCGCCAGCGCGGCCAAGACCGCCCCATCGATGGCGGCGAATACCGGAGTCGCGGCGCGACGATCGTCCTCTTCGGCCCAGGAGACCAATTCCTGCGGCAGGGACGCGCCCGTCAGGGTGGCGATCCAGGAGGCCCGACCCACCTGCACGATACGCCCGTCCACCGTCGCGGTGACTCCCTGTCCGGCCACGGACTGGAACGATTCCGGCGCGGACAAGGCGAGCCCACCGGTCTCGGCGCCCCGAACGATGGCGGTGGCGAGGTGATGTTCCGAGCGGGACTCCGCCGAGGCGACGAGGCGGAGGACCTCGTCGCGGGGGATCGGCCCGGTGGTGGTCATGCCCACGAGCTCCGGGCGTCCCACGGTGATCGTCCCGGTCTTGTCGAGAGCCATGGCGCGGACCGTGGCCAGCGCGTCGAGGTGCAGACCGCCCTTGAAGAGGACTCCCTTCCTGGCGCCGTTGGACACGGCCGACACGATGGTCGCGGGGATGGAGATCACGAGCGCGCAGGGCGAGGCGACCACCAGGAGGGTCATGGCGCGGTAGAGGGCGTCATCGAACGGCCACCCGAGGACGAGCCAGGGGATGAAGATCGCCGCGGTGGAGGCCGCGATCACGCCGATGGCATAGCGACTCTCCATCCGCTCGATCCACCCCTGTGTGGGAGCTTTGGCTTCGCGCGCGTCCTCCACCATCCGGATGACCCGTGCCAGCGCGGTGTCGTTCGCCGGGCGGGTGACTTCGATGTCCAACGATCCCGCGCCGTTGAGGGTTCCCGCGAACACGTCCTCTCCCACCTCCTTCGACACGGGGACCGACTCCCCCGTGAGGGTGGACTGGTCCACACGGGAATGCCCGGACAGGACGACGCCGTCCGCAGCGATGCGCTCCCCGGGGCGGACCCGGATCACCTGACCGGGAAGCAGGTCCTCCACGGGAGACAGCCGCTCGATGCCGTTCTCCACCACCGACGCCTCTTCCGGTCGGAGAGACATCAACGCCTGAATGGACCGGCGAGTCCTTCCGAAGGCGAAGGTCTCGAGAGTATTGCCCGTGGAGAAGAGGAAGAGGAGGATGGCTCCCTCGAGCCAGTGATCGACCACGGCGGCACCGCCCGCCGCCATGAGCATGAGCAGGTCGACGTCGAGCTTTCCTTCTCGCAACTCCGACACGGACGTACGCAGGGCATCCCACCCTCCGGCCACGTACGCCACGAGGAGTACGCCCAGCGCCGGACCCGGATGGTTCAGGAGCTCGAGGGCCCAACCTCCGAGGATCGCCGCGGCCGCCACGACCGTGCTCGCGGCCTCGATCTTCCACGCGTCGTGGGGGTGTGAGGAGTCGGTCATGGTCCCTGGCTCACGAGTTCGTATCAAGAATCATTATTGATAACGTAGGTCTTGGACGATCGTTGGCAAGTCCCGACCACGAGGGCGAGCCTGGGGCGCCCGCCCAGGCTTGCTTCGGGTCTTCATGCGGGGATACTCTCCGGGAGGTCGACCGCCCCACCCCCCGTATCCCCAGGACAAGGAAGAGATCATGAGTGGTGATGCCGGAGCCTTCGACGCGCTCCTTTCCGAGGAACGCCGCTTCAGCCCTTCCGAGGAGTTCAGGGCCCACGCGGTGGTCGCGGATCCCGGCGTGTACGAGACGGCGGCTGCGGACCGGGAAGGGTATTGGGAGCGCTGGGCGCGGGAGTTGGACTGGTTCCAGGCCTGGGATCGCGTACTGGAGTGGGATCCTCCCTACGCGAAATGGTTCGTCGGCGGGAAGCTCAACGTGGCTCACAACTGTCTCGACCGGCATCTCGATGGCCCTCGCAGGAACAAGGCGGCGCTCGTCTGGGAGGGTGAGCCCGGGGATGTGCGTACGTACACGTACTGGGATCTACACCGCGAGGTCTCGAAGTTTTCCAATGTCCTGAGGGGACTGGGTGTGGAGAAGGGAGATCGTGTGGCGATCTACCTGCCCATGATCCCGGAGGCGGCCATCGCGATGCTGGCCTGCGCCCGCATCGGGGCTCCGCACTCCGTCGTGTTCGGGGGCTTCAGCCCGGAGTCCTTGGCCGACAGGATCAACGACGCCCGGGCCAAGGTGGTCATCACCGCCGACGGGGGATACCGCCGTGGGGGGATCGTCCACCTGAAGGCCAACGCGGACGAGGCGGTCCGTCTGTGCGATTGCGTCGAGCACGTGGTGGTCGTGGCGCGCGGAGCGGGAATCACGGGGCAGGGCCAGGTGCGGATGGAGGAGGGGAGGGACGTCTGGTACCACGACCTCATGGAGAGCGCGTCGGCCGTGTGTGAACCGGAGGTCATGGATTCGGAAGACCTCCTGTACATCCTCTACACATCCGGCACGACGGGAAAGCCGAAGGGGGTGGTCCACACCACCGGTGGGTATCTCACTCAGGTCTATGCCACCACCAAGGCCGTCTTCGACCTCAAGGAAGACGACATGTACTGGTGTACGGCGGACGTCGGGTGGGTCACCGGACACAGCTACATCGTCTACGGTCCGCTGGCCAACGGCGCCACGGTCCTGATGTACGAAGGCGCTCCCGACTGGCCGGATCGGGGACGGTTCTGGGAGATCTGCCAGAAGTACGGGGTGACGATCTTCTATACGGCTCCCACCGCGATCCGGGCGTTCATGCGATGGGGGGAGGACTGGCCGGGTCGATACGATCTTTCCAGGATCCGGCTCCTCGGCACGGTGGGCGAGCCCATCAACCCCGAGGCCTGGATGTGGTACCATCGGGTCATCGGCGGGGAACGGTGCCCCATCGTGGATACCTGGTGGCAGACCGAGACCGGCGCCATCATGATCACGCCTCTTCCCGGCCTCACGGACACCAAGCCGGGGACGGCGACCCGGCCCTTCCCCGGAATCGAGGCCACCATCCTCGATGATGTGGGAGGTGAGACCACCGCGGGCTATCTCGCCATCACCGCCCCATGGCCTTCCATGCTTCGCGGGATCTACGGCGACGACGAACGGTACCGCGCCACCTACTGGTCCAAGTGGGACGGGGTCTACTTCCCCGGAGACGGGGCGAAACGCGATGGAGACGACTACCTCTGGATACTCGGCCGCGTCGACGACGTCCTGAACGTGGCCGGGCACCGCATCGGCACCATGGAGGTGGAGAGCGCGCTGGTGGATCATCAGAGCGTCGCCGAGTCCGCGGTGGTCGGGAAGACCCACGACATCAAGGGTCAGTCCATCGCCGCGTTCGTCACGCTGAAAGAAGGTGTGGAAGGAACCGCCGAGATGGAGGCGACGTTGAAGCAGCACGTGGCCGACAAGATCGGTGCGATCGCCCGACCGGAAATGGTGGTCTTCACGGCCGATCTTCCGAAGACGCGGTCGGGGAAGATCATGCGGCGCCTCCTCCGGGACATCGCGGAGGGGAGGGCGGTGGGAGATACGACCACGTTGGCGGATCCCGCCGTGGTGCAGCGGCTGAAGGAGAAGTACGAGGAGGAAGGGGACGCCTGAGGCACGGCCTTCCCGCGGTGGTGCCTCGCCGTCGAAGACTACTCCGCCAGGGGATCCGGGGTGGGCGGGGCCTTCGCGGCGCGCTCCTCCGCGGACTTCTCCTTGACCGGTCGCGCCGGCACGCCCACGTGGACCCAGTGCGCGCGGGTATCCCTGGTCAGGATGGAGCCGGCACCCACCATGGAGTCGTCGGCGACGTGGGTGCCCGCGAGGATGGTCGCGTGATAGGTGATCCGGACGCCCGACCCGATGACCGTCTCGGGCGTGTACACGATGCGGCCGTCGACGATGTCGTGGGTATGGGAGTACACGTTGGCGAAGTCGGAAATCGATGAACCGTTGCCGATGGTGATGCCACCGCGGTCGTCCAGGAGGACGTGCCGGTGAACCACCACGCCGTCTCCCACGCTCAAGTTGTATCCGAAGGAGAGGCGGACGAAGGGGAATGCCTTGAAGTTCTTCCCGCAACGGGCGAAGACCTTCTTCGCGAGGATCCGACGGAAACGGACACCCAACTCGACGTTTTCTCCCACCGGGCTCCTGTCGAACATCTCCCAGAGCCAGAGGAGGGGCTTCGCGGCGGCGTACTTCTCCGTGTCGATTTCCTGGTAGTATTCGGGCTCGAGCGTGACGTTGCGCGGGTCCATCTGGGCCAGGAGCACCGCCTGCGTGCCGTGGACGGCCTCGCTCTTCAGACCCGGGAAGTAGAGATCCGTCAGCACGCTCCGGCACAATTCGTTCCGATCGCACCCGGGTTGGTCCAGTTCCTCTCCCAACCATGAAAGCCATTCGTCGTAGAGACTGCCGACGGAACCGGACAGGGGGACGGAGCGTAGGGGGAGGAAAGCCATGGGCAGGGGATCTGGTAGCGGGAGGGTATGGATTCTAGGTACCCTATTTTGGCCAATCGTGCCCGATGCGCCAGGGTGACGCGGGACGCCGGGTCCGTTCGAGCCCGGGAACAAGACCACTCGACGGGGTGAACCCATGCACGACGTGTTGAGACAGCGACTGCTCCGGAAGATCGAGAGTCTCCCGGATGCCCAGATCTATCAGGTCCTGGACTTCATCGAGTTCCTGGAGTCCAAGTACGCCGAGGTACCTTCGGTCGAGAGTACCGGACTCCAGAAGTTCGCCGAGAACCTCGAGGACAAGCTCCGCGTGAAGGCCGTGAGCCCGAGCACGATCCGCGAGGCGTTCCAGCTCATCGCGGCGGCCGACCGGGTGCTTTCCAACGTGTCCGCCGCCGGAAAGCAGGTACTCTCCGAGCTCAACGAAGCGTGGGACGGCCCCGGGGGGGAAGGGGGAGCGGCGGGTCCTCCCGTCGGACCCGAGAAGGGAGAGGAGCCTTCCCGTTGACACGCCCCGCGCCTTCCGGATATCCTCACCCATGGAAGACGTATCGCGCTCGCGCGCGGGCTCGCGCCCGCCCTTTCCGGCATCGCCACGACGAGCCGTGAGGGGCGGGCGCGTCGTCTTCAGGCTTATCTGATCACCGTCAGGAAAGGGCAGGCAGATTCGATGGTCGACGGAAACGGTCGCCGGGGAACCGTCATCAGGGAAGGGCTCACCTTCGACGACGTCCTCCTCGTTCCCAACCACTCGCTCGTCCACCCGAAGGACACCGACGTCGGTTCTTCCATCACGCGGAACATCACCGTCCAGATCCCCCTCGTATCGGCGGCCATGGACACGGTCACCGAATCCCGCATGGCCATTCAGATGGCGCGGGAAGGTGGAATCGGGATCATCCACAAGAACTTCCCGGCCGAGCGGCAGGCGGAGGAGGTGGACCGGGTGAAGCGTTCCGAGAGCGGGATGATCCTCAACCCCATCACCCTCACCTCCGACGGTACGCTCCGGGATGCGCACCTCCTCATGGCGCGCTTCTCCATCAGCGGCGTGCCCATCGTGGAGGGTGACGGGCGGCTGGTGGGGATCATCACCAACCGCGATCTCCAGTTCGAGACGGATCTGGACCAGCCCATCCTCGGGGTCATGACGTCGGACGATCTCGTGACCGCTCCCGTGGGGACGACGCTGGACGAGGCGCAGCGCATCCTCCATCGGCATCGGATCGAGAAGCTTCCGGTCGTGGACGAAGCGGGCCAGCTCAAAGGGCTCATCACCGTCAAGGACATCTTCAAGCGCCAGAAGTATCCCAACGCCTGCAAGGACACCCATGGACGGCTGCGGGTGGGAGCGGCGGTGGGAGCATCGTTCGCGGACCTGGAGCGCGCGGCGCTCCTGGTGGAGGCGGGCGTCGATATCCTGGTGGTGGATACGGCCCACGGACATTCCGAGGGTGTGCTCCAGGCGGTGGCCCGCATTCGCGAGAAGTTCCCGGACGTGGACATCATCGGGGGCAACGTGGGCACCAGTGATGGCGCCGCGGCTCTGTACGAGCGGGGTGTCGATGCCGTGAAGGTAGGGGTCGGTCCGGGATCCATCTGCACGACCCGTGTCGTGACCGGTGTAGGGCTTCCGCAGTTCACCGCCGTGATGGATGCCGTCGACGGTGTGAAGGGCGAGGTTCCGGTCATTGCCGATGGGGGCATCCGGTATTCCGGGGACATCGTGAAGGCACTGGCCGCGGGTGCCCAGACGGTCATGATGGGATCCATGTTCGCGGGAACGGACGAATCCCCTGGCGAGGCGTTCCTTCTGGAGGGACGTCGCTTCAAGACCGTGCGCGGGATGGGTTCGCTCTCCGCCATGGAGGAAGGGTCCGCGGATCGGTACTTCCAGGAAGGCGCCGCGGACTCCAGGAAGCTGGTTCCCGAGGGGATCGAGGCGCGCGTTCCCTACAAGGGCCCCGTGTCCGATACCATCTACCAACTCGTGGGCGGCCTTCGCAGTGGGATGGGGTACTGCGGCGCGGGGTCGCTGGACGAGCTGCGCGACAAGGCCCGCTTCGTCCGGGTCACGCCCGGGGGCCTGCGGGAGTCCCACCCCCACGACGTCACCATCACGAGAGAAGCGCCCAACTACCGCATGTGACCTTTCGGAGGAACACGAATCAATGACCGTGAGCGTGTCGAACATCCAGGAGCGACTTCTTCTCGGGCCCGGTCCGTCCCCGGTGACGGATCGGATCCTCCAGGCCATGGCCCGACCCACGCTGGGGCATCTGGACCCTCAGTTCCTGGCCATCATGGACGACGTCAACGAACGTCTCCGACGGGTCTACGGAACCACGAACGAATTGACCTTTCCCGTGTCGGGAACCGGGTCGGCGGCTCAGGAGGCTTCCCTGGCCAACGTGGTGGAGCCCGGTGACAAGGTGATCGTGGGGATCAACGGGGTCTTCGGAGGGAGGCTCACGGAGATGGCTCGCCGCATGGGCGCCGAGGTGGTCACCGTGGAAGCGGAGTGGGGCCGCATCATCGATCCGCAGCGGATGATCGAGGCCCACGCCGCGCATCCGGAGGCGCGGGTGCTGGCCATCGTGCACGCGGAGACCTCCACGGGGGTGCGCCAGCCGTTGAAGGAGATCGGCGAGGTGTTGGCGGGCTCCGAGACGCTCTTCCTGGTGGACGCGGTCACGTCGCTGGGAGGGATCCCGGTGGACGTGGACGCGCACCATATCGACGTGTGCTATTCGGGAACACAGAAGTGCCTCGGCGTTCCGCCGGGGCTCGCGCCCATCACCTTCTCGCCCCGGGCTGTGGAGCGGATCCGCAGTCGGAAGTCTCCCTGTCAGAGTTGGTATCTCGATGCCGCGCTTCTGGCGGATTACGTGGGTGCCGGCGCGCAGCGCAAGTACCATCACACCGCGCCCATCAACATGATGTACGGACTCCACGAAGGTCTCGTCCTCCTGGAGGAAGAGGGGATCGAGGCGCGCTTCCGTCGGCACGCGGAGGTGGGCGCGGCGCTGCAGTCGTCTCTCGAAGAGCGTGGGTTCACCCTGTTCGCCCAGGAAGGCCACCGGCTCCCCCAACTCACCTCCGCCGCGCTCCCCGGTGGAAGGGAAGAGGGTCCGGTGCGGAAGGAGTTGCTCACCCGTTTCGGGATCGAAGTCGGGGGTGGACTCGGGCCCGCGGCCGGGAAGATCTGGCGAGTCGGCCTCATGGGGTCGGGAGCGACCCATGAGAGTGTCGGACGCCTGCTGGCCGCGGTGGACGAACTCCTCGGCTGACCAGCGCCGCGGTGGCGACGGTGATCGCCGGAGGCAGTGGGGCCCGTCCCGCGGTCGCGCGGAGGCGGGCCTTGTCCCTTGTGATGGGTCTGGCCCTGGGCGGGTGCGCGCCCTCGATTCCTCCGGCGCCCGGGGACGTACCGCCCCCTCGCGCCGAGGCGTTCACTTCCGTCCAGGTGGGCTCGGGGAACGCCGTCGTGCCCTTCCTGGCGCCTCCGGCGTTGGGGCCCTCCTGGGACGACCCCATCTTGAGGTCTCCCTTCGCCCGGGACCCCGGCTTCCGGCAGCGGGTGGAGTACTGGATCGGTCGCTGGAGCGGTCCGGAGGCGGGATGGTTCCAGGAGTACCTGGATCGGATGCCTACGTTCGCGCCCCTCGTGGACTCGGCGCTCGCCGAGGCCGGACTTCCTCCCTCCTTGCGGTACCTGCCCATCGTGGAGAGCGGCTACAGTCCCACCGCGGTGAGCAGAGCCTCCGCGGTGGGACTCTGGCAGTTCATGGCTCCGACCGCGCGAGGGATGGGGATGCGTGTGTCGCCGCTCCTGGATCAGCGCCGTGATCCCGTCATGTCGACCCATGCCGCCGTTCGCTTCCTTTCAGACCTGGGAGACCGCTTCGATTCGTGGTTCCTCGCTCTGGCCGCCTACAACGCCGGCCCGGCCCGGATCGAGCGTGTGCTCCGTGCGCGGGCACCCATGACTCCGCGGACCGACAGCCTCTATTGGGAACTCCGGCCGTACCTTCCCGGAGAGACCCGCGAGTTCGTGACCAAGCTCTTCGCCGCCGCCGAACTGGCCACCCGACCGCGGGCCCATGGGCTCCGGGCCCCGGCGCCCGCCGACCCGTTCACCTACGACACCGTCTCGGTGACCGGAGCGGTGACCCTGGATGTCGTGGCCATGGCGGCGGGATCCGACGAAGAGCGGATCCTGCGGCTGAATCCGGAATTTCCGCGGGGGATCACTCCGCCGGGCGAAACCGTGTCGCTGAGGGTTCCGTTCGGGACGGGGGAGCGGTTCCTCGACAACCTGGCGGCGATCCCGCCGCGGGAGCGGGTCACCTTCGTGGAACATCGGGTGAGCAGTGGTGAAACCCTCTCGCACATCGCCCGCCGCTACCGGGTCCGCGTATCGGAGTTGGAGGCCGCGAACCCGAAGGTACGGCCGCACCGTCTCCAGATCGGTCAGGTGTTGACCGTGCCCATCTCCACGGTCGGGGCTCCGCGGCGCTGAGGCGGGGTCACTCCTCGCCGGCCCACTCGCCGGACGCGCCTCCGGTCTTGCTCAGGAGGCGGATCGCCTCGATTCGCATCCCCCGATCCACCGCCTTGACCATGTCGTAGACGGTGAGGAGTGCCACGGATACGGCGGTGAGGGCCTCCATCTCCACTCCGGTGCGACCGTTGATGCGGGCGTCGGCCCGGGCCCGGACACCCGGGAGTTCCGGGTCGGGTTCGAGCTGGACCGACACCGAAGCGTCGGGGAGCTGGTGGCAGAGCGGGATCAGGTCCGCTGTGCGCTTTCCGGCCATGATTCCCGCCACTTCCGCCACCTGAAGGACGTTTCCCTTCGCGGTGTCTCCCGCGACGATCCGGCCGAGGGTCTCCACGTCCATGACGATGTGCCCCACCGCCACGGCTCTGCGGGAGGTCACGCCCTTGGCCGACACGTCGACCATGCGGGGGCGGCCGTCCGGACCGACGTGGGTGAGACCGTCCTTCTCTCCGGACATGGCTCAGACTCCTGATGTGACGAGGCGCGCGGGACGAAGGCTCCGGTGCAGCCGGTCCAGGAGCCCGAACACCACGAGTTGCGGGTTGACGTTACCCCGTGCCATGGCGCGGGTGGCGTCGAGTACGGACAGGGATTCACCGATGTCGCTGGGCTCGAGGGCTGAGCGTTCCACCATCTGGAGGAGGCGTGGGAGCATGTCACGACTCAGGACGTGGTCGTGGGCGCCGGACGCCGCCGCCGCGAGATCGCGGAGCCATTCCTCGAGGAAGCCGAAGAGGTCGATCATCCCGCGTCCGCCCGTGGCGGTGTAGGCGGACGCCCGGACGTATCGGTCCGCCGCCGCATCGGAGATGGCCGCTTCCATGAGCGAGAAGGCTTCCCGGCGGATGGCCTCGAGGGGGCCGGGATCGTCCCCCACCGGGAGGAAGCCCAGCGCACGCCCCGGGGATCCCTGGCTCAACCCGGCGACCCAACGTGCTTGTTCGGCGGGGACGCCCCCCCTGCTCTCCAGGAACTCCTGAACAGTGGGGAGGGGGAGGGGCGACACATGGAGGGGAACGGTCCGGGACCGGATGGTGGGGAGCAACCGGCCCGGCTCACTGGACGTGAGGACGAAGCGGGTTCCGGCCGTCGGCTCCTCGAGGAGCTTGAGGAGGGCGTTGGCGGCCTCCGGGCTGGACTCCTGGGGCACCAGAAACTCGGCATCGGCGATGATGAACGTCTGCATCGAGCCCATGCTGGGGCGAACGTGTGCACGCCGGCGGAGGTCCTGGATGATGGCGAAATAGATTCCGCGCACCTCCGCGGAATGGCTCGGCCTCAAGGGGTTCGCCCGTATCTCGGCCAGCGTATCGTGCCGGGCCGACTCCAGCGCGGGTCCGAGGCGGTCGCCCGTGACCCCCTTGGGACGCACCAGGGGGAAGTGCCAGTGGACGTCGGGGTGCTCCAGATTGAGGACCATGCGGCACGGACCACACTCGTCGCACGGTCCGGTGTCGGGGCGGGGCGCCTGGCACACCTGGCTCTGTCCGATCCAGAGAGCGAGACGTTGTTTGCCCACGCCGCGGAGGCCGTGGAGGAGGAGAGCCTGGGGGAGTCCCCCGGAGTGGAGCGATCGGGTGAGCTGTCGGCGAAGGTCGTCGTGGCCCACCACCGGATGGAGGGTCACCCGCCCTCCTTGGGCTTCAACCACAGCAGCGGATCCTGCACCTGCGGCGAGCCTCCTGCATTGGGAGCCCGGATCTGGAATTCGAGGTGCGGTCCCTCCGGGGTTTCGCCGCCACCCACGGTCCCCACCACCTGCCCGGGCTCCACGTCGCGACCCTGCACCACCCCGATCTCCTCGAGGTAGAGGTAGAGCGTGTAGAACCCATCTCCATGATCCAACACCACCGTGGGGCCATATCCCTCGAACGGGCCGGCCATGGCGACCCTCCCGGCCTTGACGGCGCGCACGGGAGTCCCGGTGGGAGCGGCGATTCCGACGCCGTTCCAGCGTAGGACGGTGCCGTTGCGCTGGCGTTCCGGCCCGAAGTCGTAGAGGAGCTCGCCGTCCACGGGCCAATCGAGGGATCCGGCGTCTTCCGGCGAGATCGACGGCGCCACGTTGCCCCTCGCGGCGGTGCGGCGTTCCAACTCCCGCCGCCGTACCTCGAGATCGGAGATGAGGTCCGTCATCCGACTCTCATCCCCCTCGAGCTGTTCCAGCCGGGACGCCGTGCGCCGCTCCTGCGACCGGAATTCCCTCAGCATGGTCTGGCGCTCGCTTTCCACCGCGCGGAGCTGGGTGAGCTCGGCGACCCGCTCGCGGCGGAGCCGATCCAGTTCGGACATGCGGCTCTGGAGGGTGGCGTCCTGACGGACCAGGTCGGCCTCGTCGCTCTGGATTCGTGCGATGAGGGCCTGATCGAAGGAGGCGATCCGCTGGAGGTACCGATAGCGATTCAGGAGGTTCGTGAAGGACGACGCGCCGAGAAGCACCCGCACCGTGTGGAGCGACCCCATCTTGTAGATGTCACGAAGCCGACGGTTCAAAACCGCGCGTCCCTCGGCGATCCGTTCCCGGGTATGGAGGAGTTGGCGTGTGTTCTCCTCGATCTCCTCGGTGGTGGCGTCGGACTGGAACTGGATCTCCTCCAGGGCCGACCGTGACACGGACAGCCTTTGTTCCACGTTGCGGAGTTCCGAGGCCACGTCACGGACACGGATCCGGACGTTCTCGATGTTCTCCTCCAGGCGCAGACGTTCGGCCCGGATCTCCTCGAGGCGCCGCTGACTCTCGATGATCTCCTGGCGCAACTCGCGCTGCTGGCCGTCCCCCCCTCGCGGCACGAGGAGGAGAAGGAGGGCGATGGGGAGAAGTCGGGGTGATGGCATCAGACCTCCCGCAGGTGCCTCCGGATGGAAAGACCGCTGGCCACCGCCCCGAACAGGGTTCCGGACGCGAGGCCGATCCCCACCCACGCGATGGGGATCCACGCGATGGCGAAGAGCCACGTGTAGACGGCCCGGTACGCCAGATAGGTGAGCAGCCACGCCAGGAGGCCGCCCAACATCCCCGCCAGGGCGCCCTCGAGCAGGAACGGCCGGCGAATGAACCAGTTCGTGGCGCCCACGAGGCGCATCACGTAGATCTCCTCGCGTCGGGCGAAGATGGCGATACGCAGCGCCGTTCCGATGATCAGGGCCGCGACGAGGGCGAAGGCCCCGCCCATGATGGCCGCGGATACGGCCCCGATCCGCCGGATGACGAAGAGCTTGTCCACCCAGTCCTGGCCATACTGGATGTCTTCCACGAACGGGTAGATCGTTCCGGTCTCCACCACCCGCCGCACCGCTTCGCTGGTGTGGGCGCCGGGACGCAACTCGACTTCCAGGGACTGCGGGAGGGGGTTCACCGACCCCTCGGAGAAGAGCTCTCCGAACTCGGGGAGTTGCTCCCGGGCCTGCGCCAGCGCGTCCCTCTTCGAGATGTACCGGACGCCCTGGACCTCCGCGAGTCCGCCGAGCTCCTCGACCGCCAGGTCGATCTCGCTCTGCCGGGTGTCGTCCCGAAGGTACAGCACGACCTCCACCCGCTCTTCTATGGCGGTGAGGGCGAGTTGGAGGTTGTAGGCCGCCAGACCGAAGAGCCCCACCACGAACAGCGCCAGCCCCACCATGGCGGAGGAAAGCCCGGTGAGCACCGGGGCTCTGCGGAAGGCAGCGAATCCTTCACGAACCGCGTACATGCCTCACCCCTTCCTGGAATCGTAGACCAACTTGCCCTGATCGAGCTCGATGACGGCCGCCTGGCTGAAGCTGCGGACCAACTCCAGATCGTGGGTCGCCATGAGCACCGCCATCCCCTTGGCGTTGATCTCCCAGAAGAGATCCATGATCCCCCGGGTCGCCCGTTCGTCGAGGTTTCCCGTGGGCTCGTCGGCGAGGAGGAGGTAGGGGTCGTTGGCCAGGGCCCGCGCGATGGCCACCCGTTGCTGCTCACCCCCCGACAGGTCGCTCACGTCCGCTCCGGCACGCGGAAGAAGCCCGACCTGCGTGAGGAGTCGCTGCGCCCTCGGGACGATTTCCTTCGGAGGGCTTCCGGTGACCTCGAGCGCGAAGGCGACATTATCGAGCGCGCTGCGGCCGGGGAGGAGACGGAAGTCCTGGAACACGTATCCGACCCGACGACGGACCTTCCAGATGTCACGGTCCGACACGGCGGCGGACGAATATCCGGTTACCCGGACCTCTCCCGACGTCGGTTGCTCCGCCATGTGGATGAGCCGCATGGTGGTGGACTTCCCCGACCCCGAGTGGCCCGTGAGGAAGACGAATTCCCCTTTCCCCACCTCGAAGGAGACGTCGTCCAGGGCGAGGCCTTTACGAGGATACTGCTTGGATACGTGCGTGAGCTTGATCACCGGATCGACCGACTCCGAAACAAGGGAAGACAACCCGAACAGGCGTTTCCCGGGGCGAGGGCGGATACATCGTTTCGGGGCAAAAGACTATGCCTCTCGCTGAGGTGTGTCAAAGCGTCGGCCGGCGAGACGTCGTGCCAGACGGAGCGCTTCGAGCATGGACGATGGATCTGCCCTTCCAGAACCCGCAAGATCGAAGGCCGTGCCATGATCCGGGGAAGTCCGAGGGAAGGGAAGGCCCAGCGTCGTATTCACGCCCCCGCCGAAGGACACCGTCTTGAAGGCGGCCATCCCCACGTCGTGGTAGGGCGCGACGACCGCGTCGAACTCGCCGTCGAGCGCGCGCCGGAAAACGGTGTCGGCGGGAACGGGCCCGACCACCAGGACGCCGGAGTCCCGAAGCGCGTCCAGTGCCGGGCGATAGACACGGTCTTCCTGGTCGCCGAAGAGCCCGCGGTCCGATGCGTGGGGGTTCAGGGCACAGACGCCGATGCGAGGGTTCTCGATCTCCCAACCGGTCCGTAGAGCCCGGTCGAGGAGCGCCGTCTGGTCCACCAACAGTCGCTGCGTCACCCGGTCCGGGACGTCCTCCAGGGCGATGTGGGTGGTGGCGAGGAGCACCCGGAGCGCTCCCCCCGACCGGGTCCGCTCGGCCACCATGAGCATCCCCACCTCGGCGGAACCGGTGAGATCCTGGAGGAGTTCGGTCTGCCCGGGTACCGGATACCCCGCGGCATGCAGAGCCGGTTTGTGGACGGGAGCGGTCACCACCGCCCCGATCTCCCCGTCCAGCGCGGCGGACGTGGCCTGGCGGATGGCGTCGACCGAAACCCGGCCCGCACCCTCCTCGGTGCCGTCCCAGGGGCCCACGCCGTGGTAGGGAACTGTGCCGCGGAATTCTCCGGGCAACTCCATCCCTTCCGGCCCGAAGAAGGCGAGGTCCGCGTCAGGCGCCTCGTCGAGGAGCATTCCGGCGGCCCGGAAGGTCACCTCGGGTCCGATTCCCCGGGGGTCCCCCAGGGTCACGGCGATGGTGCGACCCCTGCTCACATGAGGATCTGGATGTGGGTTCGCTCCCGGAGGTCCGCCACGATCCTCTCGATCTGCATGCTCTGCTGGAGATCCTGGGTGAGCTGATCCCGGACGTCCTCGAAGGTGTAGGCCCCGGCCTCGCGTACCTGGTCCACCCGAACCACCGCGATGCGGGACTGGCCTCCCGGGATCTGGTACTCCATGGGATCCCTGATCTCGCCCGACACGGCAGTGCGGAGTACCGCGTAGGCGGGAGGGAGCTGCGTGAGCTGGTTCTCCGCCACCGTGAGGGAATCGGGTACGTCGGGGTCGGAATAGGTGTCGTACAGCTCCTTCATGGAAGTACCCGACCGTACCAGGTCGACCAGGCTGTCCGCGAGCGCCCTCGCGATGGCGACGTCGCCCGGGCCGCGCTCCGGCATGACCAGGATGTGTCGGCCCTTCCGTTCTCCGGCCCTGGATCGTTCGATCTTGATGATGTGGTAGCCGTAGGACGTTTCCACCACGTCGCTGATCTGTCCATCGAAGAGGTTGAACGCGGCGTCCTCGAACTCCTTGACCATCTGTCCCCGCCGGAACCAGTCCAGGTCACCTCCGTTGCTCGCCGTCCCCGGGTCGTCGGAATTCGCGGTGGCCAGTTCGGCGAAGTCCTCTCCGGCGCGGGCGCGCTCCAGGAGTGACTCGATCTCGGCGCGGGCTACGGCCTTGGAGGAATCGGAGGGCTCGGGGGCGATGACGATCTGGGAGAACGTGATCAACTTCGGGCGCTGACTGCGTGCGAGCCGATCGGACGCCGCGTCGTATGCTTCCCGTAGTTGTGCCTCGGACACGATCACCGGCGGCATGTCCTGGGCGCGTAGCTGGAGGAACATCCGTTGGACCTGCTCCTGCCGGACCTGGGTCTTCAGCATCTCCCGGTAGGAGGCGAGCGTGATCCCTTCCCGGGCGAGGAGCTGTTGGAACGCCACCTGACCACCGGCCTGCTGGGTGCGGTTCTCGATCTCCGTGTCCACGGTGTCCTCGATGCGGTCCTCGTCGGGGGTCACCAGCGTGTCCCGTGCCGCGGCCCTCAGGATCAGCACCCGGTTCACCCATTCGTCCAGGATCTGCCGGTACACCGCGGCCTCCTGGACCGGATCCGTGGGGATGGGCTGGCCCATGAGGCGCCGACGCTGGATTTCCTCCTCCACCTGGCTGTACAGGATCACCGAGTCGCCCACGACGGCGACGACGCGATCCACGGTGGTGCTGTCCAGCTTCGTCCACTGGCCCAGGGCGGGCAGGGGGAGGATCCCCGCTACGGCCGCGATGAGAAGGGCGCGACGAACGATCATGGTCTGACTCCGGAGCGACTGAGGGGCACGGCAACGAATGCGGGTCGGCGCGGGAACACCGCGCCGACCCGCCCTACTCTAAACTATTCCGACGTCTGCGGTTCCACTATTCCCCGGCCGAGTCGGGGAACTCCCCGGGAACGGCCTGGTCCGCCGGGGATGGCCCCCGGCTGAGACGAGCGTCTGCCACCGCCGTCACCACCCGCCCGAGACCCGATTCGGAGATGGTCACCTGGTTTCCACGTCGCAACTGCTGGCCCAGGGGGCCGAACTGCACCGCGTCGACCTGGCCGGTCACCACTTTGGTCAAGGCGTCCAGGACGGTACGGCGCAGCACCGCCGCGTCTTCCTCACCGGGTGCGGCGTCCAGACGGGTCAGCCCGAGCCGGCCGGCGACGTCGCGGAGGGCCGTCCTGGCTTCCGCGAACAGGGAGTCCATGCGCTCGGGCGAGGGGCCCAGGCCCGCGGCTTCGGCCTCGGCCGCGAGGAGTTCCTGTTGAGCCAAACCCTTGAGCACGCCCTCCACCTGTTGGTCGGTCCCCGACGCGATCTGGGCCGGCCACTGGGGCTGCGCGGTCTGGAGGAAGTTCTGGAACTCGCCCACGGTGAGCGCGCCTCCCTCGTACGACACGAGCGCGCGGCGGGCCGCCCGCGAGGCGAGGAACTGGTTCGGGTCTCCCGCCAGGTCACGAACGACCGGAATCGCATCCTCGGTCAATTCGGGGTGGGCGCGCTCTTCCACGCCGGCCACGTAGGTGGATTCCGCGACGAAGAATCGCCGGCTCAGCATCTGCATGCGGAACTGGTCCCGGACGGTGTCGAAGTCGGGAACCACCTTCTCCTCCACCAGGATCACGTGGAGCCCGAAGGGCGATTCCACGATGTCGCTGATCTCGCCGGGCTCCAGGGCGAAGGCGGCCTCATCGAAGGGACGGACCATCATCCCCCGGCCGAAGGTGCCCAGGTCGCCGCCCGCCGCGGCGCTGCCGGGGTCCTGGCTGTGCTGCCGGGCGAGGGCGGCGAAGGATTCTCCGGACACCGCCCGGCCGCGGATCGCTTCCATGTCGCGACGCACGGAGTCTCGCTGGGCCTGGGTGGCGCTGGCCGGATAGGCGAGGAGGATGTGGCGCGCCCGGATCTCGGCGTCGGTGGCCTCGCGCGAGAACTCCTCACGCATCTCGCTCTCGGTGAGGATGGTGTCCACCTGGATCACCGAGTCCCTCAGCACGAAGATCATCTCCTGGCGGAGCTGGGGCATCACCAGCATCTCCACGTCCACGCCGGAGAGGGTGGAGTCTTCGGCGAGAGCCTCCGCGAGGAGCGTGTAGTCGATCCAGAGATCGGCCACGGCCCGCACGAGATCCGCCTCGTTGGGAAGCCCTTCCTCGTCCACCAGCAGCGAGACCGCCTGGTCCACCGTGAGGGTATGCTTCCCGGCCTTGGCGACCACTTCCTCTTCGGGGATGTCCTGGGAGCACGCGATCGCCATCGACGTCATTCCGGCCAGGACCGGTACCTTGAACCAGTTTTTCATGGACTTGGATCTCCTCCAGAGACCGTTACGTGGTTGTTCTTCGTGCTTCACGCGGCGGAGAGGGTCAATGCCTCCATCGCGGTGATCAGCGTTCTCGTCAGTGCTTCCGGGCCTTCCTGGTGTAACAGGAGCGAGAGCGGCGTCATTCTGCGCACCTCGATCCGGACCTGCCGTTCCTGAAGCGGTTCGCCCAGCACCGCCATGCGCGGAACCACCCCGGATCGGAAGCTCAGGCGCGCGGTTCGGTCGCGCACCATGATCCGCTCCACTCCGAGCTTCCTCCCCAGGAGCCGGAGAGCCGTGGCGTCGAGGAGCCGCTCCACCTCGGCGGGAACCGTCCCGAAGCGATCGGCCATCTCCTGACGCAGACCTTCGATCTCCCCGCGGTCCTTCACCCTCGACAGGCGACGATAAAGATGGAGCTTCTGGCCCGAATCCGAAACGTACCCCTCGGGAAGGAAGGCCGGGCCGGCCAGGGACACGTCCGGATCGGGGTACTCCTCCGCCGCGTCGCCGCGGCGGATCCGGTCCACGGTCTTCTCCAGGAGACGGAGATACGCGTCGAGCCCGACCTGGTGCGCGAACCCCGACTGGTCGGCCCCGAGGAGGTTGCCGGCGCCGCGGAGCTCGAGATCCCGGAGCGCCACCTGGTACCCGCTCCCCAGCTCGGTGTAGTGCTCGAGCACCTTGAGACGGCGCTCCGCCTCTTCCGTCACGTCTTCGGGCACGATGAGGTAGCAGTACGCGCGCCGGTCGGACCGGCCCACGCGTCCCCGGATCTGATAGAGCTGCGACAAGCCGAACCGGTCGGCCCGGTCCACGACCAGGGTGTTGGCGTTGGGTACATCCAGTCCGTTCTCGATGATGGACGAGCACACGAGCACGTCGGTGTCGCCCTCCACGAAGGCGTGCATGGCCACGTCCAGGTCGTGTCCCTTCATCTGGCCGTGGGCCACGTCCACCACCGCTTCCGGCACGAGATCGCGGACGCGCTCGGCCACGGTGTAGATGGTCTCCACCCGGTTGTGGAGGACGAAGGCCTGTCCTCCGCGGTCCAGCTCCCGATGAAGTGCCTCGGTGACGATCTGGTCGCTCCACGGAAGCACGTTGGTGAAGATGGGCATGCGATCCCGCGGGGGGGTCCGGATGAGGGAGAGGTCCCGGATCCCGGCGAGGGAGAGATAGAGGGTCCGCGGGATGGGCGTGGCCGACAGGGTCAGCACGTCCATGGACGCTCTCATTCCCTTGAGTCGCTCCTTGTGCTTCACACCGAAGCGCTGTTCCTCGTCGACGATGAGGAGGCCCAGGTCCCGGAAGGTGATGTCGTCGGAGAGGAGTCGATGGGTGCCCACCACCAGATCCACGTCACCCGACGCCAACCCCGCCATGATCTCCTTCTGTTCCGCGGCGGAACGGAAACGGCTCAGGGTGCCGATGCGCACCGGGTAGTCGGCCATGCGCTCTTCGAAGGTGTGGCGGTGCTGCTCGACCAGGATCGTCGTGGGGGCCAGGACGGCGACCTGCTTTCCGTCCTGGATGGCCTTGAAGGCCGCGCGCACGGCGACCTCGGTCTTTCCGTACCCCACGTCTCCACAGACCAGGCGGTCCATGGGGCGCGGGGACTGCATGTCGCGCTTCACGTCCTCCGCGGCCTGGCGCTGGTCCGGCGTGTCCTCGTAGAGAAACGACGACTCCATCTCCTTCTGCCAACGCGTGTCCGGAGAGAAGGCGTGCCCCTGGGCCGTTTCGCGCCGGGCGTAGAGCTCGAGGAGCTCCGCCGTCATGGCCTCGATGGCCTCCTCGGTGCGGCGGCGCACCGCCTTCCATTTCTTCCCGCCGATGCGATGCACGGAAGGGGGGACGGAGTCCTCGGTTTCTCCCACCCATCGTTCCACCAGGTCGAGTCGATACACCGGAAGACGGAGCGTCTCACCCCCGGCGTACTCGATGGCCAGGGCCTCCATCTCCTCGCCGGCCACCTCGATGTGCTCGAGTCCGACGAACCTTCCCACGCCATGGTCCATGTGGACCACGTAGTCCCCGGGGGTCAGTTGAGCCAGGCTCTCCAACGCCATGGCCCCTCTGAAGCGTCGACTCCGGCGGAGACGGCGGGCGCGGCGGAAGATCTCGTGGTCGTTGATGACGCGGAGGATCGGGCTCGCGCCGCGGAGTTCGAATCCCGTGGCCAGGGAGCCGATCCCGATACGCGTGCCTTCGGGCAGCCGGCTCGGGCCGCCGAGGATCTCCTCCAGGCGCTGGAGCTGTCCGTCGTTGTCGCAGAGGACGAGCGTTTCCTCTCCCCGGGCGGCTCCCGACTTCAGGTAGTCCTCGAGACGACCCATGTCCCGATCGATGGCGGGGGGAGGGTCGATCTCCATGACCACGTCACCCGTCCTCACCTCCTGGAGGACGAGGCGCGGGAGGCGCGACAACCATCCGGCCATCGTCGCGGGCTCGGCGAAGATGGTTTCCGGCGAAACGGGCGTCGCTCCCGAATCCACCAACTCGTCGTGGAGGCTCACCACCCGCTCCCACGTACGTCGGAATTCCCCGTCGACGTCCCACTCGCCCATCTGCACCACCACCGCATCGGACGGGAGGAACTCCACCAGCGAATGGTGGTCGCCGGCGCCGGACGAGTCGGTGGCACGAAAGTCCACCGGGAGGATGTGGACCGCCGGGAGCTCGTCGACCGATCGCTGATCCAGGATGTCGAAGGTGCGGATGGAGGCGATTTCGTCGCCCCATGCCTCGATGCGGACCGGGTCGCCGGCTCCGACCGAGAAGACGTCGAGGATTCCCCCCCGTACGGCGAACTGCCCGACCTCCTCCACCAGAGGGACCCTTTCGAAGCCTCGCTCTTCGAGAAGAGCCGGGAGTCGGGCGAATTCGCACTCCTCGCCCACCCGGAGGGTGAGCCGGAGGCGAGACAGCTCACGGGGGATGGGCACGAGCTCCTGGAGGGCTCGCGGGGTGGTCACCAGCACCTTGGTTCGTCCCGAGAACAGCCCCTCCACCGCTTCCACCCGCATCCCTCCGATCTCGAGGTGGGGCTCGGAGTCGTCGTACGGGAGCGACTCCTTCTGGGGGTAGAGGTGGGTCGCGCCGCCGTCGTGGAGGAACGTCTCCAGATCCGCCTCCACGACCTCCGCCTCCCGAGGGCCCGGGGTCAGCGCGACGAGGACCCGTCCCGGGGTCTCACGATGGAGACCCGCGAGGAGGAGGCTCGCCGATGACCCGAACAGGCCTCCGACCCGGAGCGTATCCCCCACGCCCGGGAGCGCGCCGACCAGAGACTCGAACGGAGCGTGGCCCCGGAGCGCCTGGAGGATCGGATCAGCCTGAGGCATCGGCCGTGCTTCTCGCGGCGACTCCACCCGGAGACCGCCCGTCCATTCGCCCGGCGGCCACCAGGTTCTCCACCACCAGGAGGATCAGTGCCCCCAGGACGAGGGGCCACCAGAGCTCGGGCCCCTGGCGTTGCCGGAAAGTGGCGGCCTCCCAGCGTGACGAGTCCTCGACGAGGACCATCCCCGGGCCCAGTGCCGCGCGCAGGGTGGCCCGGTCGGCCGGGGTCAGATCGGACTCCTCCCGCGGTGGATTCACGGCCGCCATCGCCACCACGGAGTCGGACGCCAGGAAGGTGTACAGACCGGCCCGTGAGGCTTGCGTGAGTTGGCGCGTGCCGTCGATCTCCGGGCGATCTCCCGTCGGCGTCTCCACGTGGGTCGCTCCCCGTGGCGCCGGGAGCGCCTCCCCCGCCCATCGGTCCGGAGGTGCGGTGCCGGATCCGGCCCAACGGGTCGCGACCCAGTCCATGAGTTGCACCATGGACGTGGAGACCGGCAGCGTGCTGGCTTCCGGCGAGAGTGGCGATGCCACCAGGAGGTACGACCGCCCCTCGACTTCGGCGCTCACCAGCCACGGCTCACCGCTCCCCACCTCGGCCAGGATGGAAGGGGCGGACGACGGGTTCTCGTCCATGGTGAGCCCGTACCACACGGACGCCTCCACCCCCAACAGCGGATCGGGGAGGAAGGGGCCCGTCACCGACGACGTTCCCGCGCCGGACGGCGGGGAATACCGCCAGGGAATCCGGGCGCCGGCGAGCTGGGTGTTCAAGCCGGGGAGTGCCGTCGGATCTTCCGGGGGAAAGACCACGACCCGGCCACCTTCGGGGACGGAGGCCATCCCCGTTCCCCCCATGGACACCAGGAGGTCTCCCCGGCCCCCGACGCGCTCCAGCCGGCCCGCGTCCGCGAGTACCGACAGTGCCTGCTCCAGGAAGATTCCGCCCGGGCCCGATACGGACACACGCGGGGCCGCCCGGGTGCGATACGCGAAGTAGCGTCGGTCGTCCACGCTCAGGTCGTCGGGGTCGACCTCCACGTATCCCTGGACCCACCCCGTATCGGACGCCGGGAGCGGAAGCGTGGTCGTGGCGCCGGCGGGGAGCGTCGTCGCCCCGCGGATGCGTCCGTCCACGATGATCCTCAGCGGGAGATGGGAATCGGCGTCCGCCTTCCCCGAGACGGACACCGCCATCTCGCTCCGGTGCCCGGCGAGGGGCGGGAGGCCTCCTCCGACCACGACGCCGTCGATTCCGTGGTTTCCCATCTCCGGGAGGTCGGGCCGCCACGCCACGACCACGGCTCCGACCGATCCCTCCGCGTCGGACGGGTCGGCCGGATTCGAGAGGGAGGTCGCCTGAAGGTCGCTCAGGAGATGGATCTCCCGGTGATCGAAGCCCGAGGTGGCCACGAGTTCCCTCGCCCGCGCCACTGCGGCGACGAGATCCCCTCTTCCATGGGATGCCTCGATGGTTTCCACGGCCGCCCGGCCATCCGCGGGGCCGACCAGCTCGGCAGGGGTCCAGGGTTCTCCGGCACGGAGGATCCACACCCGATCGTCGTCGGTGATCCGGGAGAGGGTTTCCCAGGCTCGAGCCTTCAGGAGGTCGAGAACGCGGTCCTGGCCCACCACGCGGGCGCTGCTCATGGAATTGTCCATGACGATGACGAGCGCCGTGGGTGGGTGGACGGATCCCTCCCCACGGAGGAACAACCGGGCGCCCGCGCCCACCAGCAGGAGGATGGTTGCCAAGCGGACGAGGAGGAGGAGGAGCTGTCGGAAGCGGATGCGGCGAGCGTGATCCCGGTTGGTGCGGTTCAGGTACTTCAGTGCGGGAAAGACCACCCGCTGGGCCTGATACCTGCGGAAGAGGTGGAGGAAGAGCGGCACGCCGGCCGCGACGGCCGCCACGAAGAAGAGGGGGTTGAGCGCGCCCATGTCAGCCCAGGCGCTCCCGCTTGCGCAGGTATGCCTTCAGGGCGAGCGAGAGGGGGGTGCTGGTATCGACCACGTGATAGTCGATTCCCTGCGTGCGCAGCTCTCGCTCCCACTCCTTCACGGCCGAATCCACCGCCTCCCGATACGCGGTCCGGATGTCGGCCACGTTGACCGTGAGTTCCTCTTCCGACTCGGGATCGACGAACCGGGCCTCGGCGGTGGCCGGGAGTTCACGTTCACCCGGATCGAGGAGGTGGAAGACGAGAACCTCGTGGCCGTGGTGTTTGAGGTATTTCAGAGCCGTGCGCGTCTCGTCGTTGGCCACCAGGAGGTCCGAGACCAGGATCACGAGCCCGCTGCGGCGGAGCCGGACCGCGACGTCCTTCAGGGCCAGGGCCGCGGCGGTGCCTCCCTGGGGTTCGAGGCTCTGGAGGCGCCGCACGATCTCGTGCCACTGCCGGCGCCCTCCCCGGGCGTGTACCCTCTCCACCACGCGGTCGTGGAACGCGGTCAGTCCCACGGCGTCTCCCTGGCGGAGGAGGATGAGCGACATGGACGCAGCGAGATGCTGGGCATACCACAGCTTCGTGGGGAGAGACCCCGGTGCCGAGCTCCATCCCATGGAACGGCTCACGTCCACCAGGAGGTGCGCGCGAAGGTTCGTCTCCTCCTCGAACTGCTTGACGTAGTAGCGGTCCGAACGGCCGAACATCCGCCAATCGATGTACCGCAGATCGTCGCCGGGTTGGTAGGCGCGCAATTCGGCGAACTCTGCCGAGAACCCGCGGTTGGGCGAACGGTGCAGGCCCATGAGGAACCCCTCCACCACGCCCCTCGCCGTCAACTCGATACCTCCGAGTTGGGAGAGCGTGGCGGGATCGAGAAGGTCGGGCCGACCCGCTTGGGTGCTGGAGCGTGTGTCTTCGTTCATGGGAAGCCACGCAAGCTAGTGTGGTGGCTCGAACGTGTCACGGCCATCCCCTGGTCGAGGCGTCCCGCCGTGAGGGGCGTCGCGTCCCGGAGCCGTTCCGTCACCCGCGAAGACGGGGGATCCGTCCTCTCGATACGTCACTTGCCCGTTCGAGATGTCCCCACCAGGGGACGGTCGGGGGAGGGTGGGGCCGAAGGGACGGGAGGACCGGGGGGACGGGGCTCTGGCACGGGACCTGCTGTCCATGACGGTGGTATCCAATAAGTTGAGTGAAATGAAGATTCATACCTACGTATCGTTCTTCGCGTCCGCGTTGCTCCTCCTCCCCACTCCGGGTTCGGGGCAGGAGGGTGACGAGATGCAGCCCATCGAGGCGCGGGTGTGGCTGGATCGTGGGGCCGAACCCGTCCTCCAGCGGGGGGAGCGGGTGCGCGTCTACTACCGTACCTCCGAAGACGCCTACGTGGCCATCTTCCGGATCGACACCGACGGATCGGTGCGGCTCCTCCACCCCCGAGGGCCGGGTGAGGACAGCTTCACGGTCGGTGGCCGTGACTATCGGTTGCTCTTTCCCGAGTCGCCCTACTGGTTCGTGGAGGAGTTTCCCGGGCTGGGGTATTTCTTCATCGTCGCGTCGCCGGAACCCTTCGATTTCTCCAGCTTCGACCATGGTTACCCGGTGCGGGGGTGGGATCTGTCGCAGGTCGGCCGGACCGTGTATTCCGATCCCTACGTGGCCATGGACGACTACGTGGCGGAGTTGATTCCGGACTGGGAATACACGCCGTATGGTCTCGACTTCGTGACGTACCACGTGGGACAGACGTACGAGTACCCCCGCTTCCTCTGCTACGACTGTCACGGATACCGCACGTACGCGACCTGGAATCCCTACTCCTACAGCTGTTCGACGCTCCGCGTCGTCATCTGGGACGATCCCTACTACTACCCGGCGTACCGATACGACGGGAGCCGTGTCGTGTTCGCCTCGCCGGAGAGGGCACGCCCGCGGTTCGAGTTCGCGCGCCGCGCCGCCGGTGACCCCGGGGTCGCACTGGTACGTCGGCGCGATGCGCCGGGACCGGACGATCGACGGAGCGTTGCGATGCCGAAGGAGCCCGCGGACGAGAGCACATGGCGTCGTTCATCCGGGATCCCCAGGAGCTCGGGCCAGATCCAACGACGGCCGTCGGCATCGTCTTCCGACCGCCAGGGAGGGGTGTCCCCCTCGGATTCCGGCGCGCGCCGTGCGGCGCCACGCCGTGGTTCGTCCTTCGGACCTCCACCCGAAGGGAGCAGGGCGCCGGAGTACGTTCCGCTGACCGAATGGGAAGGAGAGGATTCGCGTCCGGCGGTTCGTGGCCGGGAGGGTGAGGAGGTCGGAACGGGAAGGGCGGGGGAAACCCCCGCCGGTCGGGGAGATCCTCCGAGCAGACCCACGCTGAAGGAACGGGAGGCCGGGGACGATGAGACCCGGGCCCGAGCACAGTCCCGACCCTCCGGTGGTGTGGCGGGGTCAGGGGCTCGGGAGTCGGGAGGACGCCAGGACTCGGCCGGGCGGACGAACCGGCCCCAGACGGTGATCCAGGGTACGCCGACGCGTCGGTACCAGCCGGAGACCCGGCCCAACGCGGGAGTGACGGAGCCACGGCAGAGCCGGGGCGGGGCAGTGGCGCCTCCCCCGTCGACTCGCCAGTCCACGGGACGACCCTCCGTGCGGCCGGCGCAACCCGGCCGCTCGTCGGGGAGCAGACCGCAGGTCCGCACGCCGACCCCGTCCAATCGGGGATCCGGCGTTCGGCCTCCGTCGACCGGATCGGCCCGTGGCTCGCAGGCCAGGCCGAGTCAGGGTTCGTCACAGGGATCGAGACCCGGCGCTCGGCCGACGCCTCCGCCGGCGAGATCCGGCCAAGCGAATCCGCCCACTCGCAGACGGAAGCCCGGCGGAGGGTGACCTCCTCCACGGAGGGATCCCGGAGAGGCCGGGTCAGCGCCCTCCCACGGAAATCGCCACCATCCCCAGGAGCGTGTCGCCCAGGTCGCGCCGCTGGACCGCTCCAGCGACGGAGAGGTTGAACTTTCCGGCACCCAGGGACACACCACCGCTGTACTGGTCGCCGTCGGTGATGACGGCGGCCCCGGCCTGGACGCTCAGGACGGATCCGGCGCTGAGTTCGGCTCCCAGCCCCGCGTGCGAGCGCGGAATCCGCGATCCGTGGATCCCTTCACCGAACCGTCGGCGCACGTCGGCCGACAGGGTCAGGACGGGACCCGCCCGGACCGCCGCCCCGGCCGAGAGGATGGGGTCGAACGTCAGGTTCTCCACGCTCGCGAGGATGGCGGCAGGGGCCGCCGAGACCGGCTGTTCCACGAAATCCGAACTCGCCGACCCGATGTCCGCGGAGGCCGTGCCCGCCCGATAGGTGAGGGTCGTCGCATCCCACGCGAAGGTGTTGAACACGTTGACCACGCTGGCGCCCATGGCGACGTCACCGCGCTCCATCTGGATCCCCAGGTCCAACCCGATCCCGGACCCGTTGTGGAGCCAGCCGCTCGCTCCCGAAGTGTGGAGCACGGGGAGCGCGACCTGTACCGCGACGGGGTCGCTCGAGATGACGCTCCCCTGGTCACGCACGACGGCCATCTTGTGCCCCATGGAGTATTTCACCGTCGCCCCCACCGCCACCGCCATCTCGTCCGAGGAGAAGGGGACCGCGAAGCTGACTCCCGCGGTGGAGACCGCGAAGGCGTCCGCCCCGGTGTCGGTCAGAGTGAATTCCCTGGGCTCTCCGGTCCGGCCGGCGTTCCCGAAGAGGACGAGTTCCGCCAGCCCTCCATCGAGGTTCAGGGAGGCTCCCGCCAGGGTGGAGAGCTGTATTCCGAAGTGTCCCACCGTGAAGGAGACTCCCGATACCTCCAATCCCAGGTACCCGTTCTGACCTCCGTTCGCCGCGATCTCCGTGAGCCACTCGTCCCGCTGGGCGTCGGTGAGAATGGTTCCTTCCACCAGGGCCAGGTCCGAAAGAGACACCGGATTCAGCCCGCTGCGGAACTGGGTGGGGAGGATCGCCAGCGAAAATCCGGAGCCGGGCATACCCAACCCGGCCGGGTTCGCGCCCAGGGCGGCGAAGCCGCGAACGGTGGCGGCCGCGACACCCCCCTGGCCCAGGGTGGTGGCGGAGGCGTTGGCGAGCTGAGCTCCCACGTCGGACGGGGAGCCGCCCAGTGCGGAAACGAGCCCGGCGGCGAAGGCGACGAGGCTCAGGGGGCGAGTGCGTGTATTCATGTGAGCTTCCGTCAACCGATGTGGATGGTGAGGTCGATCCTGGCCCGGATCGTGACGCGGTCTCCGGGTGAGACCGTGGCGACGGCTCCCGGAGCGGTGGCGCCGGAGCCGGAAAACGTGGCTCCCGAGCTCCCGAGGAACGTGCGCAGTTCGGCGCCGGTGAACTCCACGGACGTCGCGGAGGTGGCTCCGGCGTCCACGGAAACGCGCTTCGAGATGTCCGTGAACGTGGGACCTCTGATCGTCGCCTGGGCGTCGAGGCCGACACCGAAGGTGTTCGTGACGTCGAGGCGGAACGATCCGGCCTGGACTCGATCGATGAGTCCGGCGTCGAGGCCGCCCACGCCGAGGTCCATGGGTCCGAAGTTCACGGTCTTGGCCGACATGGCCACCCTGGCGGAGGAAACCCGCACGGTGGGAGTCGCGGTGATCGAGATGGTGGAGGCCACGTCGATGGGGACGGGTCCGCCCGCGGGAGACACCACGGTGGCGCGCACCGTGAGGGGTGACGACACCACGGCGCCCGGGGCCAGCGGCATGGAGATCGCGATCGGGACCCCCACGGGGATGGAGTCGCCTCGTGCTCCATCCATCGTGACGCTTCCGAGAGGCATCCCCGATCTGCCCGTGAGGGAGAACGTCACCGTGCCGGTGGCGTCTCCGACGTGGATGGGATCGAATCCGATGCCGTTGACGATGACCACGTCCAGCGATCCGGAAGCCAGCGTCGCCTGCACCACTTCGGGAGGAAGGCTCTGGGAGTCTCCGAAGCTTCCCGAGAAGCCGGGACTGGGTGCCGTCGTCCCGTCGAGGAGGGTGCACGCGGGGCACAGGTCGCCCAACGTCTCGCCGCTGGCGAAGGGGGGGACGTCCACGACGAAGACGTCGTCGCTCTCCGTCACTCCGGCGGGGAGGAACTGCGACACCTCGATGATGAGGGTGTCCGCGGGGATGACCCACCGCTGCTCGATGATGGGTGCCGATGTGGGGATGTCGCAGGCGGTGAGGATGGTCAGGATTCCCAGGAGATGGCCCGGTCTCATGGAGGACTCCTTGAACGGTGGGCTCGGTGGGACGGTCCGTGGTGTGCCCGAAATCGCCCGTGGGTCAACCGACTCGATTGATCGGGTTCCACGGCTTCGGTTAGTTTTTCTGGTCATCCGACTCCTTCCGTCCTGAACGAACGAGATCGCTCCGCGCCGTGCGTATCGACCACATCCGAAATTTCTGTATCGTCGCCCACATCGATCACGGTAAGTCGACGTTGGCTGATCGCCTCATCGAGGGGACGGCCACCCTGGACCGCCGCCAGATGCGGGAGCAGGTTCTGGACGACAACGAACTCGAGCGGGAGCGCGGGATCACCATCAAGCTCCACGCCGTCCGGATGACCTACCGCGCCGCCGACGGTGATGACTACGAGTTGAACCTCATCGATACGCCCGGGCACGTGGACTTCACGTACGAGGTGTCACGGTCCCTGGCCGCCTGCGAGGGCGCCATCCTCGTGGTGGACGCCACCCAGGGGGTCCAGGCCCAGACCCTCTCGAACCTGTTCCTCGCCCTCGAAGCGGATCTCGAGATCATCCCCGTAATCAACAAGATCGACCTCCCGGGCGCGGAGCCTGAGCGGAGGCGTGAGGAGGTGGCCGATCTTCTCGGTGTGGACCCCGACTCCGTGCTCCTCGCGAGCGCGAAGGAGGGACTGGGGATCCCCGAGATCCTCGAGGCCGTGGTGGCGCGCGTGCCGGCTCCCCAGGGGAGCGCGGACGCGCCCATGCGGGCGCTCATCTTCGACTCCTACTACGACAAGTACCTCGGCGCCGTCCCGAGCATCCGTGTCGTGGACGGGGTGATCAAGGCGGGTACCCGGGTCACCTTCGGGTCGATCCGGACGGTCTACGACGTCACCGAGGTGGGATACACGCGTCTGGGGAGGGTGCCGCAGAAGGAACTCGGGCCGGGAGAGGTGGGCTACCTGGTCGCGGCCATCAAGGAAGTGGCCGACACGCGGGTCGGCGACACCGTGCTCGACGCCGACAACCCCGCCAAGGAGCTTCTCCCCGGGTATCAGGAAGTGCGCCCCATGGTGTTCGCCGGGCTGTACCCCACCGACGCCGACGACTACGAGGACCTCCGGGACGCCCTGGAGCGGCTGAAACTGAACGACGCGAGTCTGCAATACGAGCCCGAGACCTCCGTGGCGCTGGGCTTCGGATTCCGTTGCGGATTCCTGGGCCTCCTCCACATGGAGATCATCCAGGAACGCCTCGACAGGGAATTCGGCGTCGACCTCATCACGACCGTTCCCAACGTGGAATACCACGTGGCCCTCACCGACGGGACGGAGGTCCGGGTGGAGAGCCCCACGGCTCTACCGCCCCTCCAGCGCATCGAGTCCATCTCGGAGCCGGTGGTGAACGCCCACATCGTGTGTCCAGCCGAGTACATCGGAAACGTCCAGAAGCTCTGCTACGAGCGGAGGGGCGTATTCAGGGGCATGAATTATCCCGCGCCCCAGAGGGTCGAGATGCAGTTCGAGCTCCCCCTGGCCGAGATCGTGCTGGACTTCTACGACCGATTGAAGGGCGGAACCCGGGGCTACGCGGCGCTGGACTACGAGTTCCTGGAATACCGTCCCGACAAGCTGGTCAAGCTCGACGTCCTGGTGAACGGCGACCCCGTGGACGCGTTCAGTGTGATCATCCACGAGGACAAGGCCTATTACTACGGTCGGGAACTGGTGAGGAAGCTCAAGGATCTCATTCCCCGGCAGCAGTTCGAGGTTGCGATCCAGGCCGCCATCGGGAACAATGTCGTCGCCCGGACCAACGTGAAGGCGTTGAGGAAGAACGTCACCGCCAAGTGCTACGGCGGGGACATCTCCCGCAAAAGGAAACTCCTCGAGAAGCAGAAGGAAGGAAAGCGCCGCATGAAGCAGGTGGGTTCCGTCGAGATTCCGCAGGAGGCGTTCCTGGCCGTCCTGAACCTGGGCGACGGGTAGACGTGGCGGGCGACTGGGTCCTGGGCGTGGACATCGGGGGCACCAACGTGGTGGTGGGTCTCGTCCCCGCGGAGGGTGGACCGGCGGCCGGGGTGCGCGGCCGGGCCATGGTCGGGGGGGCGGAAGCTTCGGTGATGGTGGAACACATCGCCCGCATGACCCGGGACTCCATGGAGGAGGTGTTCCAGGCCCACTCTGGTGGGCGGGTCGTGGGGGTGGGCGTGGGATGCCCCGGCGACCTCGATATCGCCGGGGGGAGCGTCGTCGCCGCACACAATCTGGGGTGGTTCGACGTTCCGCTCCGTGACCTGATGTCCGACGCGCTGGGTCTTCCCGCGGTCCTGGAGAACGACGCGAACTGCGCCACCTACGGGGAGTGGTGGCAGGGGGCGGGGCAGGGTTTCCGCACGCTGGTGGGGGTGACGCTGGGAACCGGGATCGGAGGGGGGATCGTGCTCGACGGCGTCCTCTTCCGAGGCGCTTCGGGTACGGTCGCCGAGTTCGGGCACACCACGATCAACTATACGGGACGGCGCTGCACGTGCGGCAACTACGGGTGTCTGGAGGCCTATGCCTCCGGCCCCAACATCGCCGCCCGCGCCAGGGAGGGACTCGAGGCCGGGGCCGAGTCGGCGCTGGCCGCGTTGGTGGACGGCGATCTGGACGCCATCACCGCGGTCACCGTGTACGAGGCGCTGGTGGAGGGGGACGAGTACGCCCACGAGGTGATGGTGGAGACGGCCCGGATCCTCGGCGTCGGCGTCGCCAACATCATCAACGTGCTCAACCCGGATGCCGTGGTGATCGTGGGGGGCGTGACACGCGCCGGAGACCACCTCTTCCGGCCCCTGCGCTCCGAGGTACGGAAGCGCGCTTTCGGACGATCGGAGGCCGCCTGCCGGATCATTCCCGGCGCGCTCCCCGAGACGGCCGGTGTGGTCGGGGCCGCGGGAGTCTTCCTCTCGGAAGCCTCCCGCGGCGACTGACGTGGCCCACCCACCCACCCTCGGGGTCGTGGGCACCCTGGTCTGGGATCGGATCCATCGCAGGGACGGGAGGGACGTTCCCGTGGAGGAATGGGGAGGGATCGCCTACGCCCTCTCCGCTCTCCGGTCCGCGCTCCCCGATGAGTGGCGGATCCTTCCCATGCTCAAGATCGGTCGTGACCTCTCCGAACAGGCCCTCCGCTTTCTGCGCGGGATCCCGGGGATGGATCTCTCGGCGGTGCAGGTGGTGCCCGAGCCCAACAATCGAGTGGAACTCCACTACCAGACCGAAGAGAAGCGGGTCGAGCGGCTCGTGGGAGGGGTGCCCCCGTGGAGTTGGCCGGAGTTGGCCCCGGCCCTGGACCTGTGCGATGCCCTCTACGTGAACTTCATCTCCGGTTTCGAGATGGAGTTGGCGACGGCCCAGGCCGTGCGCACGGGCTTCACCGGCCCGACCTATGCGGACCTCCATTCCCTCTTCCTGGGAGTGGGACGCCAGGGGACGCGGGTGCCCCAGGAGTTGCCCCACTGGGGGCAGTGGCTACGCTGTTTCGACGGCGTCCAGATGAACGAAGACGAGTTCGAGCTTCTGGGCCGGGCCTGGGGCGACCCGTGGCAGCTGGCCGCGGATTCGGTGGGTCCGGAGTTGAGGCTCATCGCCGTCACCCTGGGAGCCCGAGGTGCCGCGTACGTCGTCGCCAGCGACTTCCACCCCGATCCCCATTCGTGGCGACGCGGACCGGGTGAGGTCGCGTTGGCCGGATCGGCGCGCAGCGGCCGGGTCACGTCGGTGGGACTCGCCCGCTCGGGAGATCCCACCGGGTGCGGCGACGTGTGGGGTGCTACCTTGTTCTCGAGGCTGCTTCTGGGCGACGAACTCGAGGCCGCCATGGGCGAAGCGAACCGCCTCGCCGCCCGCAACGTGGAGCACCGCGGGGCGACGGGGCTGTACAGACATCTGGCCGGACGATTGTCCCGAGTGGAGGAGTGACGGTGCGCGTCATCGCGGTTCCGGGGTCGTTGGATCACCAGAGCGTAGACGGCTTTCTCGACGCCTCGTTGGTTGGAGGCGAGGGAAAGGTTCTCATGGACGCGCGCCATCTCCGATGGGTGGATCCCAACGGGATGGTCGCCCTCCTCGCCGCGGGGTCGGTCATCCGCGACCGCGGAGGCGTGCTCCCCCGGCTGGAGCTTCCCGAGAGCACGGACGTCCAGGGATATCTGGGCCGGATGGGCTTCTTCGACGCGGCGCAGGGCATCTACGACATCGAGGGACCTCCGGCGCGGCGCGGGGGGAGCACGTCCGACGTGCTCCTGGAGATCACGCCGATCCAGGCCAACGTGGACGTGCACTCGGTGGTCGACCGCGTACAGGCGCGTGCCGGAGCCATCCTGGCGTCGAAGCTCGGATATCCCGCCTCCGCGGTGGTGCAGTTCTCGGTGATTCTCTCCGAGGTCTGTCAGAACATCATCGAACACGCCGAGGCGCCGGGGTGGGTGGCGGCGCAGGCGTACAACTGGGCCCGGCGCCTGGGCCGAAACGTGGTGGTCATCTCGGTGATGGACCTGGGGCGTGGATTTCGTGGCTCCCTGGGTGACGAGCACTCCGGGAGGTACGCGGATCGATGGAGTGACGCCACGGCCCTCGAGGCGGCGTTCCTCCATGGCCTCACCCGCTTCCCGGACTCGGGGCGAGGGCAGGGGATCCAGCAGATCCGGCGCCAGGTGCGGAGGTGGGACGGCGCCATCACCATACGGAGCGGCACCGCGCGGATCGGCCAGGTTCCCGAGTGGGACGACACGCCTCCCATGGTGGATGGCCTGGCCCCGTTTCCCGGTGCACAGATCAGCATGATCCTTCCGGCCCGGGAGGAGGCGTGACGGACCTTCCCCTGGACCCCATCGCCATCGACGTGGGGAGCCTGGTCCAGCGCACCGTCGCTTCCCTGTACTCCCATCTCGTCACGCGGCAGACCGGTCGGGCCGTGCGTATGGCCATCGAATCCCAGCTCTCCGAAGCCGGTAGGAGCACGCTCTCGCTGGTGGACCTCTCCGAAGTGACCATCCTCGACTTCTCCTGCGCGGACGAGGTGGTGGCGAAGTTGATCCAGGCGCACGCCCCGGGTCAGGGTGCCCGGGATGCCTTCTTCGTGTTCCGTGGTGTGACGGAGCCCCACCGCGACCAGATCGAGGTCGTGCTGGAGCGGCATGGGCTGCTGGCGGTCGCCGAGACCGAGCCGGGACGCTTCGAGCTCCTGGGGATCCGGAGTGACGCCGAGGCCCGTGCGTGGTCCACGGTGGAGGAGCGTGGCCTGGTGGGTCACGAGGAGGTCGATACGCTCCTCGAGGACGGAGAGGCGCGCCAGGCGCTGGAGACGCTCGTGGGCCGCCACGTGATCTTCCGCAGCCCCATATCGGGACGATACCACGCGCTCAGCAGGCTGGTGGATCGTCTGATGTAGCCGGAGAGCGCCTCGCCACTCCGCCCGTGCCGCGGTAGGTTCAGCCACTCCATTCGGCATCCACATTCCATCCGTTTCTTCCATGGATCACGACACCACTCCCGCGCTCCGACGGTCCACGCTGGGCATCCACGCGGGGGAAGGCCCGAGGGAGCCGGGAACGCCCGTGGTCCCTCCTCTCGTCCAGAGCGCCACGTTCTTCTGGGGGGATCCGGCCGACGGCGAATTGCGCTACAGCCGTTACCTGAACAATCCCAACCACCTCGCCCTGGCGAAGAAGCTGGCCGCCCTCGAAGGAACCGAGGCCGCGCTCGCCCTCGCCAGCGGGATGGCGGCCATGTCCATGGCGCTCCTGGCCCACGTGGAGGCAGGGAGCCACATCGTGGCCTCACGGTACCTGTACGGCGCCACCCAGGGGCTCCTGAGCGGTGAGCTTCCTCGCCGGGGGGTCACCACCACCTTCGTGGATCCCTTCCAACCGGGTGCGTGGGAGGCCGCCATCCGACCGGAGACGCGGGTGCTCCTCATGGAGACTCCGACCAACCCGTCCCTCCGCATCCTGGACCCACGCCCGCTCGCGGCCCTGGCCCGGAGCCGGGGCCTGGTGCTCGTGAGCGACTGCACGTTCGCGTCGCCCACCAACTTCCGGGGCGCCGCCCACGGAATCGACATCGTGGTCCAGAGCGCCACCAAGTATCTGGGTGGACATTCGGACCTCATCGCGGGCACCGTGGCGGGTTCGAAGGCCCACGTGGACAGGATCATCCAGGTCGCTCGGCTCTACGGCCCCGCTCTGGATCCGCATGCTGCCTTTCTTCTGGACCGTGGGATCCGTACGCTGGACGTGCGCATGGAGCGGCACAACCGCAGCGCGCTGGAGTTGGCGCGATGGTTCCAGGGGCAGGCCGGTGTGTCCCGGGTCATCCACCCCGGGCTACCCGACCACCCCGATCATGCGCTGGCGTCGGAGATCCTCGAGGGGTTCGGCGGAATGTTGAGCGTGGTCCTGGAGGGCGGCGGGGAAGCCGCGGACCGGTTCCTGTCCCGCCTGCGCGTGGCCATGGCGGCTCCGAGCCTGGGGGGGGTGGAAACCCTGGTGTCCCAACCGCGGCACACGTCCCACGCGGGACTCTCCGTGGCCGAACGAGAGGCCCAGGGGATTCCCGACGGCTTCGTGCGCATCAGCGTGGGGCTCGAGGACGTGGAGGACCTGAAGTCCGATTTCGCGTCGGCGCTGGGGTAGGGCGGAGGTGGCGGGTAGGTTGGACGGTCTCGTCTTCGACAATCGGTTCACACGGGAGCTCCCGGCGGATCCGGAGACGGCGGTATTTCCCCGCCAGGTGACCGGCGCCTGCTATTCCCGGGTGAAGCCGGCCGGGGCCTCGCGCCCCCGCTTGATCGCCCACGCGGAGGAAGTCTCCGAGCTGTTGGATCTCTCGCTCGATCCCACGGACGCGGGGGAGTTCGCCCGGGTCTTCTCGGGGACTCGGATCCTCGAGGGGATGGATCCCGTCGCCACGTGCTACGGCGGGCACCAGTTCGGAGTCTGGGCGGGGCAGTTGGGCGATGGGCGGGCCATCAACCTGGGCGAAGTGGTGAATGGCAGGGGGGAACGGTGGGTCCTTCAGCTCAAGGGGGCCGGCCCCACCCCGTACGCGCGCAAGGGAGATGGGTTCGCGGTGCTGCGCTCGTCCGTGCGGGAATTCCTCTGCAGCGAGGCCATGCATCACCTGGGGGTTCCGTCCACGCGGGCGTTGAGCCTGGTGAGCACCGGCGATTCGGTCATGCGGGACATGCTCTACGACGGGAACCTGAAGATGGAGCCGGGCGCCGTGGTGTGCCGGGTGGCTCCGTCGTTCACCCGTTTCGGCCACTTCGAGATCTTCGCTTCCCGACGTGACTTCGACACCCTGCGCCACCTGGCCGACCATACCATCCGTACCGACTTTCCCCACCTGGGAGAGCCCTCCCCCGAGGTGTATGCCGAGTGGTTCGCCGAGGTCTGCCGAACCACCGCGGAGATGGTGGTCCACTGGATGCGTGTGGGGTTCGTCCATGGCGTCATGAACACCGACAACATGTCCATCCTGGGCCTCACCATCGACTACGGGCCGTACGGGTGGCTCGAAGGATTCGATCCGGACTGGACGCCCAACACGACGGACGCCGCCGGTCGACGGTACCGGTTCGGCAATCAGCCCCACGTGGCCCACTGGAATCTCGGGCAACTCGGCAACGCTCTGCTGCCACTGGTCGGAGAGGCGGGTCCGCTCGAGGAGGGGCTGGCGACCTACGCGCGGACCTTCGACGCGGAATGGGGCGAGATGATGCTCCGCAAGCTCGGGTTGGACACGTTCCGGAAAGGGGAGGACGAGTCGCTCTTCACGGAGCTCCACGCGGTGCTGCAGGCGGTGGAGACCGACATGACCATCTTCTTCAGACGACTGGCCGACGTGGGTACCCAGGAGGCGGCGGCGGGTGGAGAGCCCGACGGGGAACTCCCGGCTCCGCTCCGGGATGCCTATTACGACCCGGAGGTGGTCAGTGGGAGATTCCGGGCCGACATCCTCGCATGGCTTGGCCGGTATCGTGCGCGCGTCCGCCAGGAGGGAACCCCGGACCCCGTCCGGCGGACGCGCATGAACCAGGTGAACCCGAAGTACGTGCTACGGAACTACCTGGCGCAGATGGCCATAGATCGGGCCGAACAGGACGACTTCACCCTGGTGAGCGAACTGCTGGACCTCCTCCGCGCGCCCTACGACGAACAGCCGGAGCGGGAGGAATACGCGGCGAAACGCCCGGAATGGGCGCGGCACCGCGTCGGGTGTTCCATGCTCTCGTGCAGCTCCTGAGGACGGCTCCGGCCCCGTCTACTCCGCCGCCATGAACGGGTAGCGGTAGTCGGTGGGCGGAACCAGGGTCTCCTTGATGCTCCGTGGCGAGAGCCAACGCAGGAGGTTGAGCGCCGACCCGGCCTTGTCGTTGGTGCCGCTGGCCCGGCTCCCTCCGAAGGGCTGCTGACCCACCACGGCGCCGGTGGGCTTGTCGTTGACGTAGAAGTTTCCGGCGGCGAATCGCAGACGCTCCATGGCTTCGCGGGCCGCGTCACGGTCACGCGAGAAGACCGCGCCGGTGAGCCCGTACGGAGAGGTGCGGTCGACCAGGTCCAGGGTTTCGGACCACTCCGCGTCGGGATACACGTAGAGGGTCATCACCGGGCCGAAGATCTCCTCGCACATGGACTCGTACGTAGGTGTGCCGCTCAGGATGAGCGTGGGGCGGACGAAGTAGCCCGTGCTGTCGTCGTAGGTGCCGCCGGCGAGGATCTTCGCATCCGAGGATGCCCGGGCCCGATCGATGTATCCCGCGATCTTGTCGAACGCGCCCTTGTGGATCACGGCGCCCATGAAGTTGGAGAAGTCCCCGGGGTCGCCCATCGAGATGGATTCGACCTCGGCCACGAGGGGACCTTCGAGCTCCGCCCACATGGACGCGGGGATGTAGGCTCGAGACGCCGCGCTGCACTTCTGCCCCTGGAATTCGAACGCGCCCCGGGTGATGGCCGTGCGAACCGCGTCCACGTCGGCGCTGGGATGGGCGATGATGAAGTCCTTCCCCCCCGTCTCGCCCACCAGACGCGGATACGAGCGATAGTTGGGAAGGTTCTCCCCGGCCTTCTTCCACAGTGCCTGGAATACGCTCGTGGAGCCCGTGAAGTGGAGGCCCGCGAAGTCGCGGTGACCCATCACCTCTTCGGTCACCATGACCGGATCCCCGGGGACGAAGTTGATCACTCCTCCCGGGAGCCCCGCTTCCTCGAAGAGCCTCATCGTGTAGTAGCCGGTGAGGAGGGCGTGGTCCGACGGCTTCCAGACCACCGTGTTCCCCAGCATGGCGGGCGCCGACGTGAGGTTCCCCCCGATGGCGGTGAAGTTGAACGGAGTCACCGCGTAGACGAATCCCTCGAGCGGCCGGTACTCCGTACGGTTCCACATCCCCGGCGCGGAGACCGGCTGCTCCGCGAAGATCTTCTCCGCGAAGTGGAGGTTGAAGCGGAGGAAGTCGATGAGTTCGCACGCGGCGTCGATCTCGGACTGGTGCGCCGTCTTCCCCAGGTTGAGCACCGTGGCGCCGTTGATGGTCTGCCGCCAGGTGGTGGCGAGCAGCTCGGCCGCCTTGAGGAAGATGGCCGCGCGGTCCTCCCATCGCATCGTGGACCAGGCGTGGTGCGCGTCGAGGCTCGCCTCGATGGCCCGCTTCACTTCGGCGGGTCCCGCCCGGTGGGCACGGGCAAGGACATGGCCGTGGTTCTGGGGCGACGTGACGTCGACCATGTCCCCCGTACGGACCTCCTCCCCACCGATGATCAACGGGATCTCCACCTGTTCCGCGGACATCTCGGCCAGCCGGGCCTTCAGCGCGGCGCGCTCCGGAGTGCCGGGGGCGTAGGAGAGGATGGGTTCGTTGACCGGGGTGGGGATGACGATGCTCATGGATGACCGTATGCCTGTCGATGGGATTCGAGTCCAGAAATGTCACCAGTGGCACACCCTCACGCAACCGGTGTAGATGCCTTCGTCGCCGATCCGGAATCGGCCTGGAACGGGACGTTTTCCCGTTGACGGTCACTTTCCGATCGGATTAGGTTTTCGTCGATTTTTCCGCCGCACCCCAGGGGGCGCGGTCCGATCCAGGATGTCCATGACTGCCCATCAGAAGATCCTCGACGTGCTCGACTCCATCCGGCCTGCCATCCAGGCCGACGGTGGGGACGTGGAACTCGTGGACTACCGGGCGGACGAAGGTATCGTCGAAGTCCGACTTCTGGGTGCGTGTGAATCGTGCCCCATCTCCATGATGACGCTGAAGGAAGGAATCGAGCGCCGCATCAAGAGCTCGGTCCCCTCGGTGGTCGAGGTCATGGCGCGCTGAGGGATCGCTCTCTCGTGCGCCCTTCCCGTTCCAAGGAATCATACCGAAGATGAATGTCGACGAGCTTCAACGCTCCGTCCTCTCCGCCCTGTCCCAGGTTCGCGGAGCGGGATCCGATCAGGACGTGGTGTCCGCAGGGCAGGTCCAGGGGGTGGAGGTGGCCGCGGACGGGAGCGTGCGGTTCGGCTTCCAACTCCGCGCGCAGGACTCCGGTGACCTCGTGAAGGCCGTCCGGGCCGCCGCCGAGGGCGTCGCCGGCGAGGGAAAGGTCAAGGTCAACGTCCAGCTTCCCCAGACCTCCTCCACGCCACCGGGTCGGGGTCCCCAGCCGGGATCCGTGCCTGCACCCACGCCGAAGCCGGGCGTCCTCTCCGGGGTCGCGCACGTGGTGGCCGTGAGCTCGGGGAAGGGTGGTGTCGGGAAGTCGATGGTATCGGCGAACCTGGCGGCCTCCTTCGCCAAGCAGGGACTGCGCGTGGGGCTGCTGGACGCGGACATCTACGGTCCCAACATCCCGCTCATGTTCGGGGAGACCCGACGCCCGTCGGTGTCGGGTGAGAAGGGCCGCGAGATGATCGAGCCCCTGGAGGCGCACGGCGTGCGTCTCATGAGCCTCGGGTTCCTCCTCGACAAGGAGCAGCCCGCCATCATGAGAGGGCCCCTCATCACGGGGATCCTCCGTCAGTTCCTCGAGCAGGTGGACTGGGGTGATCTGGACGTGATGGTGGTGGACATGCCTCCAGGCACCGGAGACGCGCAGTTGTCCCTGGTGCAGAGCATCGACGTGGACGGCGTCGTGATGGTCACCACGCCCCAGGACGTGGCCACGGGAGACGTCCGCCGCGGTGTGAAGATGTTCGAACGCGTGAACACCCGTGTCCTGGGCATCGTGGAGAACATGAGCGGCTACCTGTGCCCCCACTGCGGCGAAGAGGTGGACATCTTCGGGCGCGGGGGTGGAGAATCGCTGGCCGCGGAGATGAAGCTGGAGTTTCTCGGGAAGGTGCCCCTCGACCCGGCCGTGAGCCGGGCGGGAGATGCGGGCACGCCCACCGTGGTGGGCTCGCCCGAGTCTCCCGCGGGGTCCGCGCTGACCGCGCTCGCTTCGGATATCCGCGAACGGCTTGTGCGCGGGAGTTGAGGCAGGGGGCGGCGGCTACTCGCCGTCGAGCCACTTCCGGTCGGCGGTGGAGAGGGAACCGCCCCCTTTCCGCCGGTCGATCACCTTCATCACGATCCAGCCGACCAGCAGGATCGGGGCGACCTTGAACACCAGGAAGCCCGCGAGCCCGAGGGTGAGGGAGAAGACCGTCCCGATCACCGAGAGGACCACGCCCGCGACCAGGAGGGTGACCAACCCCACGGCGAAGAACGTCAGCAACGTGCCGATCATCGTATCCTCCTCATCCTCATCGGTTCGGTCTAGTTGATCCAGTGGATCCGGACGCTCCCGAACGCGGCGTCGAGATTGATTTCGATCCGGTACTCGGCCTCGTCCCAGTCCACGGAGTAGTACGAGTCGCCACGCTTCACCATCCCTTCCGCGTCCAGCGACGAGAGGAAGCTATCCTTCTCCAGGTGGACACCCAAGCCCTCGGGAACGTGGATATCCAGGGCGCCCATCCCGATGTCGATGTCGACGTCCATGTCCTGTCTCCACTCCCCGTCGAACCACAGGGAGACCTTCCCCACGCCCGCGTCCACGTCCAGCGAACCGGTATTGAGGTTCCCGAGTCCCCTGACCGTGAAATCGGCCGCTCCCACCTCGAAGGACGCCTCGTCCATCTCCACCGGATTCGGCTCCGAGATGTCCACCACGGCCTCGGACGCACCGGTGGAGAGTTGGAGGTCGGTGAGCGACAGTCCCCCCAGCTCCAACTCCGCGCGGACGGCTCCGAACTCGAGCGTGAGGTCCATGGGGACTCGCCGGGAGAGCGAGAGATCCATCTCCCCTCCGGATTGGTCCCGACCCATGCGGATGGAGTGGCTCCGACCGTCGATTCCCAAACGAAGGTCGTTGCCCACGAACTCCACTTCGGGCTCGAAGGAGTCCTCGTCGTAACGGAGTTGCATCCGGTACAGGAGCCCGCCTTCGGCCGGCCGGACGTAGAACCGGCCGGCGCCGTAGGTCACGTGGACGTCCAGGTCCCGCTCTCCGGAGAGCTGGCGGGACATGGTGACCGTCTTCCAGCTCTGCGCCTCCGCCCCGGCCGCGCTCCAGACGAGCGCGGCGAGTGCCGCCCATCCCAACCTCATCCACCGCACGTCACGCATCGGACCTCTCCTCGTCGTCGACTTCCTTCCATTCCGCGCCCGCGTCGAAGTCGGCGGTCGCGTAGTACTCCCTTTGCCGCCCTCCACGCGTGAGGAGGACCGCTCCGAACCCCACCAGGGTGGCCGCGGTGGTCACCGCGACGCCCACGATTCCCAGGAGCACCTGGAATACCTTCCCCAGGCCACCCAGGACGTAGAGGGCGTCGATGGCGAACCAGGCCAGCGACAGCGCCATCAGCCCCGCCGCCATCGTGTAGACCGGGTTGGCGCGTACGATCCACTCCGTATACGGGAACCGGTTGTCGGCCAGCCATTCCCCGACGTTCCGGGACACCGCCAGGTACCCCATGATGAGCGCCGCGAGGGCCGCCAGCGGGAAGAGTGGGATCCACGCGATCATCACCGGGATCCCCACGATGGACACCGCGAGAGCCACGATCCCCACGACCCACACGGGGCCCATGAGCACGACCCCCGCCAGCCCCACCATGGCGGCCCGTCCCGGAGCCGCTCTCGCCGTCTCGGACACGAGCGCCATGTTGGGACCCGCGAAGGCCAGCGCCACGGCTCCGATGACCGCGAGGATCAGGAGCTTGAGCACGTCGCCGACGAGGCTCCCCACGGCCCTGAACACGCCGCCGAAGATTCCGGAGAAGAACGACCGCTTTTCACGCCGATCCACGTTCACCGACTCCATGATCTCTCTGCGGAGCTCGCTCCTCAACCGATCCCGGAGATCGTCCTCCCCTCGAGAGTCATGGGAGAGGGCATCGACGATGTCGCCGTCCACGACTCCGTCGTGGGTATGGAGATGCGCGTTGGCCAACCGCAGGTCTCCGGTGATGTGGCCACCTTCCGGGACGTCCACGTTCCCCTCCACCACCACCAGGTCTCCGTCGAGCGTGCCGGCGATCCGCACCTGTCCCTCCACCACGATGAGCGTGCCGGACAGGGTTTCACCCGCTTCGAGATCGAAGTCCTCGTCCACCACGAGGCGGACATCACTCAGGGAGAGGTCGGAGATGGCCTGAGCCAGCCCCACCAGGTTCTGGGAACGCCCCAGGAGCACCTCCATGAGCGCGCCTTCGCTCTCCACGCGAACCGCCGACGAGGCATTCCGCGGGTCCGCCTGCTCGACCGTGAGGGCGGCCTCCAACGAGGCGTCCAGCGTTTCGGCGAGGGTCCTGGACTCCGCGTCCAGCGTCTCGGGAGGGGCCCAGTCGCGCAGGAGGGCTCCCAGGGGACCGTCGTCCAGCGCCACGGCCTTCCCCAGGAGGGAGCGCCACTCTCTGTCCAGGTCGTCACCGGGCTCGTAGGACCCCGCCGGCGTTCCGTCGATGCGGACCTCGCCTGCGTCGAACACGATCTCCAGTCCGCCGGTATCGGAGAACTCCAGCTTCAACGAGGCCTCCGCCCGTCCCACGGAGATCTCCTTGGAGACCACGGGACGATCCTGGGCGGAAACGCCCAGCGGGACCAGCAAGCCGAGGAGGACGAGGCCTCTCATGTCAGTTGGAAACACGCGCATAACGACCGTCCACACGAGGGTGGGTGAAGAGGTTCTTGTACAACACCCAGGACGCGGATACCACGGCCAGGGAGAAGAGTGCGACGCTGGCTGCCAGGGCACCCGGCGTTCCCGTGAGGGTTTCGAGCGACGCATAGAGGCGGAACACGGGCGCGCTCTGTACGGCGCCGCCTGCCAGTCCTTGCCATGCGCCGACGGCCAGGTCCGTCAACTGCCACCACAGGAAGGAAGCCAACGATCCCGCGGTGAGCGTCGGGTGGGTGGCCAGAGTGGTCACCAGGAGCCCCACGATGACCGCGGGCGTGAACGCGACCCCGGACGCGGCGGCCCATGCCGTACGCCTGTCCGGGAGGACGGATCCCGCCCATGCCAGGGCGCGCGCCCCCAGGGTGGGCCGCCGTACCGTGGCCACGGAGACGGAGTGCCGCGGAACCGGGACCTTCACCCGCTTCATCACCGTCTCGGCGAAGTCGGACGAAGGGGAGAGCGTGTCGAGGTCCTCGAGACGGACCAACAGGTTCCGCCACTCCGCCGCCTCGGCGCCGCATGCCCCGCACGCGTCCAGGTGTGTCTGGACCCGGGCGAGGCCACGGGCGGGGAGAAGCCCCTCCACGAAGTCCTGGAGCGTCCCCGGGTCGATGTGTCCGGATGGGCCGCCGGTCCCTTGCGCCGGCGCGGGGAGCAGGCCCCTGATCACGGCCTGGACCCGCGCGGCGAGCGAAGGAGCGCGCGCCGGCCGGACACCGGCCATCACCCGGGCGGAGAACTCCGCCGAAGGCGCCATCATCGGGAGTTCATCCAGACCGGCGAAGAGAACCCTCCAGCTGCCGAGCTCGGTGGCGCACTCCTCGCAGGAGGCGAGATGAGCCTCGCACCTCTCCCGTTCGGAGAGAGCGATCTCCCCGTCCACGAGCGCCTGGAACTGCTCTGCGCCGAGGTGACCGGGTCCGGGTTTATGCTTCAACATCTGAGTCCTCTCGCTTGCGTGGGAGTCGCCGTCGTGGCGCTCCGCCGCGGTTGTGATCCACTACGGGCCCGCATCCGCTGAAGTTTCACTCCGCCCACACCGTATTTCGTATCTTTCCGGGCATCGGACTCCGGATGCGTCGTCTCTCCGTTTCCCTTCATGCCAGGTGCCTCAGCCGTTCCTTCAACTCGCCGCGGGCCCGGTGGAGGTACGTCTTCACGGTACCCAGGGGGAGGTCCATGATCTCCGCGATCTCGTCGTACGCGTACCCCTCCACGTGGCGCAGGAGGATGACCGTCCGATACTCGCTGCGGAGCTCTCCGATGGCCTCCTCGATCTCCCCGCCGAGTTCCTTGTGCTCGAGACGTTCCTCGGGATTCTCGTCGGTCGACACGACGACCACGCTCGTCTGCTGCACCTCGTCGGCCGTGCCGGCGTGGGGTGACCCGTGGATGGAAACCGTGTTCAGCTTCTTCTTCCGCAGATGATCGATGGTGTGGTTGTTCGCGATCTTGAAGATCCAATTGCTGAACTTGTACTTGGGGTCGTACGAGCCGATGGCGTTGAAGGCGCGGATGAACGCCTCCTGAGAGAGGTCTTCGGCCAGGGTGCGGTCCCGCACCATCCGGTACACCAGGGAGAATACCGGGCGCTCGTAGCGGGAGAGGAGTTGGCGGAACGCGCCCTCGTGCCCCTTGGCGGCGAGAGCGGCCAACTCACGATCGTCCGCTTGCGTGTGATCGAATGCGGGCAGAGGTCGCGCTTCCGGGTGCGGGTGGGTGTACGGCCCGAGGGCGGTACCGGACAAAGAAGCGGTGAGGGTGGTCATGGACCCGCTCTACGGGCGGCCCGGTACTCCGGTTTCGCGTCCGCCGTTGAGCCCTCCCTCCGCTTCCCGTAACTTCCGTGCCCCCTGCCTGGCGGGGACAAACGGAAACCTACGCCCCGAAACCCAGTCTGTCATGCCATCCGCGGATCCGGCGGTACCCCGGGAGGGGACGCAGAGAGAAGAGCAGGTCCAGCGCCTCTTCTCGGAAATCGCTCCTCGATACGACCTGCTCAACCACGTCCTGAGCATGAACATCGACCGTGGATGGAGGAGGAAGGCGGTCGATCGACTCGGGTGGGACCGCGCCCCGGACGGGACGTTCCTCGACGCCTGCGCGGGAACCTTCGACCTCGCCCTGGAGCTTTCGGGACGGCCGGGCTTCGGGGGGCGGGTCGTTGCGTCCGACTTCGCCCAGCCCATGATGGTCCACGGGCTCCCGAAGGTTCGGTCCGCGCCGGTGCTCCCGGTGTGCGGCGATACACTCAGACTTCCCTTCGCCGACGAGTCGTTCGACGGGGTCACGGTGGGCTTCGGGGTCCGCAACCTCGCCGACCTTCCGAAGGGTCTGGCCGAATTCCACCGCGTGCTCCGTCCGGGTGGGAGGCTGGTCGTGCTGGAGTTCACCGTACCGCCCAATCCCCTGGTACGCACCGGCTACCTCTTCTACTTCCACCGGATCCTACCTCTGGTGGGCCGGATCGTGTCGGGGCATCCGTGGGCGTACAGCTACCTCCCCGAGTCCGTGAAGGAATTTCCGGGCCCCTCGGAACTGGAGGGTCTCTTCTCGCGCGCGGGGTTTCGTGAGACCGGGTGGAAGTTGGTCACCTTCGGGATCGCTGCGATCCACTGGGGAACGAAGTAGCCGGGTCGTCGATCTCGAGGATCGTCACCGGTCCCAGCGCCTCCAGCGCGTCCCGGCCGATGCGGTCGGGGTCACCCACGATGAGGACGATCATGTCCTCGGGACGGATGTGCCGGGCGAGCACTTCGTGGACGCCCGCCGCGTCCACGCGTTCCACCCCGTCGAGGAATCGCTCCAGCCAATCATCCGGGAGGCCCTGAGCAAGGTAGAACATCCGGCGTGATACGATCTGGGCCGGTGATTCGAAGTTGAACACGAACCCGTTCACGATGCGCTCGACGGCGGTTTCCACCTCGGACGAGGACGGTGGGAGGATTCTCAACTCCTCCATGGTGTCGAGGATGAGCCGGATGGCGGGGACCGTGTTCTCCGGACGGGTGCGGGTGATGGCCCCCAGAAGGCCGTCGTGGTTCCGGGGGGTCGTCCACAGGGAGGAGGCGGAGTAGGCGTATCCTTCCTCGGTGCGTACGCGGGATAGGAGTCGGGACGAGAACCCGCCTCCCCCCAGGATGGAGTTGCCGATCTGCGCCGCGAAATACTCCGGGCTGTCCTCCAGCCGGAGTGACACCGCGTGGGCCATGACGATGACGCTCTGCTCCGACTTCCTCGGGATGACGAAGATGCCCGATTCCTGCCGGATGTCGGGGACGGGCGAGGGGGGCACGTCTCCGGAGCACGCGGGCCAGCGCGCCAACATGGCTTCGATCCTGGGGCGAAGCTCGCTCCACGTCACGTCGCCGGTCACGCCGAGCGTGAGCCCCCTGGGGCAGACGATGCGGTCGTGCAACTCCGCGAGTACCTCCCGCCCGATCTGACCCGGGACGAGGTCGCCGGCCTCCATCTCCCATCCGATGGGGTGATCTCCGTAGAGGAGGCGGTTGAATTCGGAGAACGCGAGGCGGGCGGGATCGTCCCCTCGGCGGCGCACGCTCTCCATCTCCCTGCCTCTCCAGATCTCGATCTGGGCGGAGTCGAAGGCGGGGCGCGCGAGAAGGGAACTCCACATGTCGAGGGCCACGTCCAGGTGCTCGGTGAGGGTGTTCACGCTGCTGAACACTCCTTCGCCACCACCACCGAACGAGGTCTGGATGGCGTACTGCTCCAGCGTACGGTCCACCGAGTCGGGTGACATCCCCACCGACCCTCCGTAGCGGAGGATGGACGGGAGGGCCGTGGCGGCCGCCATCATGTCTCTAGGAAACCGCCCGAAGCCGCCCTTGAAGCGGGCGAATACGGTCACCAACGGGAGTGTGTGGCTTTCCAGGAAGAAGACCGGAACCCCCCGCACCTCGTGGACGACCGGGCTCGCCGGACGGAATTCCAGCTCCGGGTACCGGAGCCCCTCCGCCGCTTCGCGCCCCACGGGGCGACGCTGCGCCAGGAGCGGTTCCGGGGACACCGCTCCCGTCGTCCAGAAGGCCACCGCCAGCGCCGTCCACCCCACCCGGGGGATCCGTTTCACGAAGGTGCCGGTTCGACTCCTCACCGTGAACTCCGGGTCACGATGGTGGCCACGGTCCGGTTCTCCGCGGTCAGATACGTCGAGACCACGCGGCGGACGTCTTCCGTGGTCACGTTCCTCAGTGTGTCCGTGACGCGGAACGTCTCGCGCCAGTCCCCGAAGAGAGCCACGGACTCGGAGAGCTGAAAGGCCAGTCCCAGGTTCGACTGGAGCCGGCGCACCGTGGAAGCGGCCACGCTGTTCTTGATCCGGTCCAGTTCGTCTTCGTCCGGACCGTACGTCGCCAGGGAATCGAGCATCCCGTAGATCGCCTCCTCCACCTCCGCCGGGGTGTGCGGAGATCTGGGCGTGGCATCGATCTGGAACAACTGAGGGTATCTCGAGCCCGGGCCGAGGGAAGTGAAGACGGCCGTGGCCAGGCGGTCGTCCTGCACGAGGGAGTGGTAGAGTCGCGTGCTCCTCCCCCCCGTCAGGAGGGCCGACGTCATCACGATGGCCGGGGCATCCGGATGGAAGGCGTCGGGGACGTGCCAACCGATACGGAGTTGGGGTTGCGCGTCGAGGACGACCTCCACCCGCCTTTCTCCGTTCTGCACGGGCTCCACCGCGAGGATCGGGGGGGGCGGGTCCGACGGAGGGATGTTCGCGAAGTACGCGCGCGCCCACCGCTCGACCTGCCGTACGTCCACGTCTCCCACCACCGTTACGATGGCGTTGTTGGGACCGTAGTACCTCCGGTAGTACGCGTCCACCATCTCCCGACCGAGGTTTTCCAGGTCCGACATGTATCCGACCACGGGGACGCCGTACGGATGAACCCTGTACGCCGCCGACAGGTGCGCTTCGTACAGGGCCCCCGAGGGCTCGGACTCCACGCGCATCCTCCGCTCTTCCATGACCACGTCCCGCTCCGTATAGAACTCTCGGAAGACGGGATTCTGCATCCGGTCCGCCTCCATGACGAACCAGAGCTCCGCCCGATTCGCCGGGAGTTCCACGAAGTACGACGTGGCGTCGTTGGTGGTGGTGGCGTTCAGACCCTGGGCTCCCGCCCGGGTCAGGATGGCGTCGAACTCGTTCCCCACCACGTACTGTCGGGCGGTGTCTTCCAGAGCTTCGATCCGCGTCCCGAGGCTCCGCATGCGGAGCGTGTCCCGGGCCCGCGACCCGCGGAGTCGCACCAGCGTATCGTGGGCGGCGTCCATGGCCCCGAACAGGGGCACTTCCCGGTCCGGATCTCGGGTTCCGACGGTGGTCGTGCCCTTGAAGAGGAGGTGCTCGAGAAGGTGGGCGACCCCGGTCACTCCGAGGTGCTCGTTGGCGCCCCCGATCTCGAAGCGCGTGATGAAGGCCACCGTCGGACTCGCTCTCCGCGGAAGAACCACGAAGCGCATCCCGTTCTCGAGCGTGAAGTCGGTCACGGGAAGGTCCGGTTCCTGCGCGGCGCCGGGGGCGGCGGCCACGAGCCCGAGCACCGACGCGAGCTTCACCATCGAGGAAGAGGCGCGGCGCCCGCGGAAAGGTGCCGGTGGGGACTCACGGGGCGGCGGGTCAGTTCGCATCATCGGCGGTGCCGGGTTGGCATTGGGGACAGAAGAAGGCGGAACGTCCACCGAACACGATTCTCCGGATGGGCGCGCCGCACCGTCCGCACGGTCGTCCCTCCCGGCCGTACACGAGGAGGCGACGCGCGTATCGGCCCGGCTCGCCCTCGGCGTTGCGGTAGTCACGGATGGTGGTGCCTCCCTGATCGATGGCCTTTCTCAGGACGGAGCGAAGGCCCCGGTGGAGCGCGCTCGCTTCCTCCGCCGAGATGCTCCGTGCCGAACGAGCCGGATGGACACCGGCCAGGAACAGCGCCTCGTTGGCGTAGATGTTTCCTACTCCCGCGACGCGCCGTTGGTCCAGGAGCCAACTCCGGGCGGGCGCCCGGGAGGCGAGGAGCGCCGCATGGAGCGTGCGTGCGGTGAACGACGCCGAGAGCGGTTCGGGTCCCAGGAGGGCGCTTCGCTCCGTCCACCCTCGGGAGGTGAGCCACTCGGCCCGGCCGAATCTGCGTGTGTCGTCGAACACCATGACCGCGCCCGAGTCGAAGTGGAGGACCAGAGTGGGGTGGGTGGGGGCGGTCTCTTCGGGCGGTACCGACGGGAAGGGGAGGAGGCTCCCCGTCATCCCCAGGTTGATCAGGATCACCGAGCCGTCATCCAGGCGGAGGACCACGTTCTTCCCCCGCCTCTCCACCGCTACCACGACCCGGTGGCGGATCGCGGCCGTGAACGCTTCCTGCGGCTGCACGACGATCCCCGGATGAACCACGTGGACGTCCCGGATCGCCTGGTCGAGGAGGGCGCCACGGAGTCCGCGGGCGATGGTCTCGGCTTCGGGAAGCTCGGGCATGGAATGTCAGCCGTCCCGGCCTTCCTCCCGCCAGCCGATGTCCCCGCGGAAGAAGGCACCGTCGAATTCCACCAGCGCGGCACCTTCCCGGCTGAGCCGAGCGGCCTCGGTGTGGGTCGGCGCGACGGCCGTCACCGCGAGGACACGTCCGCCGGAGGTTTCCAGCTGCCCCTGGCCGAACCGTGTACCCGCGTGGAAGACCATCCGGTTCTCCAGCCCCACTTCGCCGGGGATCCGAAGGGGCTTCCCCTTCCCGTAGCTCCCCGGGTACCCGCCCGAGGCGACCACGGTGGTCACGGCGTGGTCGGTCTTCCACCGCACCCGGGCGTCGGACAACGACTCCCCTCGCGCCACCGTGAGGAGCAGGTCCAGGAGCGAGGACTCCATGAGCGGGAGGACGACCTGCGTCTCCGGATCGCCGAAGCGGCAGTTGAACTCCACGACCTTCACCCCGTCCCTCGTGAGCATGAGGCCCGCGTAGAGGAGGCCCGTGAAGGGTGTGCCTTCCTCCCGCATGGCGCGGAGCACCGGCTCGAACACGCGCGCGCGGGCCTCGCCCATCACCCTGTCCGTGGCGATGCCCACAGGCGCGTAGGCTCCCATTCCGCCGGTGTTGGGGCCGGTGTCGCCCTCTCCCACACGCTTGTGGTCCTGCGAGGGGACGAGGAGGACGAAGTGCTCCCCGTCCGCGACCGCGAACACGGAGAGTTCCTCTCCCTCCATGAACTCCTCCACCACCACCTCGTCTCCGGCCGATCCGAACTCGTGGCCGGACAACATGGCCCGGACGGCCGAGACGGCTTCGTCCATCGTAGGGCACACCACCGCGCCCTTTCCCGCGGCGAGCCCCGAAGCCTTCACCACGATGGGGGCGCCCTGTTCCCGGACGTACGCCTCCGCCGAAGAGAGGTCGGTGAAGGTCCGGTACTCCGCGGTAGGGACCCCCGCTCGGGCCATGAGGTCCTTCGCGTAGGCCTTGCTGGACTCGATGCGGGCCGCCGCGGCCGTGGGTCCGAAGATGGGGATACCGGCTGCGCGGAAGCGGTCCACGATTCCCTCCGCGAGGGGCGCCTCGGGTCCCACGACCGCGAGATCGATGGCGTGCTCCGCCGCCCATTCCACCAGCCCGTCGACGTCGTCCGGCGACAGGTCCACGGGTGACACCAACGGGGCCATCCCCCCGTTGGGTCGCGTGGCGAAGAACGCCGCCGAGGGATCGTCCCGCCCGAGCTTCCAGAGCAGGGCGTGCTCACGCCCGCCGTTTCCCACCAGAAGAATGCGCATGATGGGAGTATCGAAGGGGTCCCGGGCCCCGGTCAACCGGTCAGGTGCCCGACCGGCGGAAGCCTCCCATGAAGTCCTCTCCCATCCGCTTGGCGGCGTCCGTCATCTGGTTGAGGAAGTCCTTGGCGCCCTCCGCGTAGGCCTGGGCCGCTTCACGGAGATCTTCCTGGTAGGGCCGGTTGGGCTCGCCCCTGCGGGTGTACTCGCCACGGAGGATCCGATCGTACGCACCACTCTCGATCCATTCCCTCAGCTCGCTCACGCGGAGGACGTAGAAGGGGTGCGTGGTCCCCATGAGGTTGAGGATCTTGAAGACGTGGTCGGCCACGTCGCCGGTGGTCCGGTACTCCTCGGCCTGGACGATGAACTCCTGGAGACTGGTTTCGTCGGAGCTTCCGCCACCGGCCATCTTCAGCATGGTGCGCATGACCACGTCGGGGTCCTGAACCGCCAGGAGCCCGGCTCGGTCGCACGACAACTCGCTCTTGCGGTGCCATTCCAGGAGCGCGACGAGGATGGCGCGTGCCGCCAACCCCACGATGGGGAATCCCATGTTGGCGAGGTTCACCAGGAGGACCATCATCGTCTTGTAGAGGACGTGGTCGCTCATGATGTGACCCAGCTCGTGCCCCATGATGTAGGACAGTTCCTCGTCGTCCAGGAGGTTCACCGTCCCGGAGTTGAGGATGATGAAGGGCTGGTCCATCCCGTACGCGCCCGCGTTCACGATGGGCGTCTGGGAGACGAAGAGGGGGTAGTGCGCCGGCGCATCGAGGGTCTTGAGCACGTCCTGGTAGAGCGCGTGGACGCGGCCGAACTGGCTCGGACTCACCCGTACGGCGTTCGCCTGGAAGGCGAGGCGGATGGGCTTTTCGCCGAAGAACCCGAACAGCTTCTTCAGGATCTCGTCGAACAGGGGGAGCTTCCGGAGTGCCTCGAGGGCGGCCCGGTCCGCGGGGTGCTCCCAGGATCGGGGCGCGATATCCGTGAGGATGCGGTGGGCGCGAGCGTCTCCGCCCGGCTCTCCCTCGGTACGGTCCTGGTCGTCGGCCATGGGTCACTTCCTCTTGGATGGATTGGCGGTCGATTCCGGCCGGAGGGGGCCGGACGCGTTCCCTCGGGGTCCTCGCCTGGCGGCGAAGTGCCCTGACCCTTCTACGGTCGGAACGTCCCCAGGGTTTCACCCCGCGTTCACCCGCCGGACAGCACCCGCTCCAGGTCCTCCAGGAGGTCGGCCTCGTCCTCGATGCCAACCGAGAGCCGCACCAGCCCGTCGGTGATCCCCATGGCTGCGCGACGGTCGGCCGGGACGGAGCCGTGGGTCATGAGGGCGGGGACGCTGATGAGCGACTCCACTCCACCCAGGCTCTCCGCCAGCTTGAAGATCCGCGTGTGCTCCGTGAATGCCTTGGCCCGCGCGAGTGAGCCCACGTCCACGGAAACCATCCCCGTGTAGCCCGTCATCTGCCGCGACGCGAGTTCGTGCTGCGGGTGGGACTCCAGCCCGGGGTAGAACACGCGGTCCACCGCGGGGTGTGCTTCGAGGTACCGGGCCACCGCCAACCCGTTCTCGTTGTGTTGCCGCATACGCACGTGCAGCGTCTTGATGCCCCGCAGCGTGAGGAAGCAATCCATGGGTCCCGGGACCGCCCCGGTGGATTTGCGGAGAAAGTAGATCTCCTCGGCCAGTTCCGGATCCTTCACCGCCAGGACTCCGCCGATCACGTCGGAATGCCCGTTGATGTACTTGGTGGAGGAGTGGACGGTGAAGTCCGCGCCCATTTCCAGGGGGCGTTGGTTGTACGGCGAAGCGAACGTGTTGTCCACCGAGAGGAGTGCCCCGCCCGCGTGGGCGATCTCCGCGATGGCCGCGATGTCCGCGACGCGCATCATGGGGTTGGTGGGCGTTTCCAGGTGGACCAGGCGCGTGTTGGGGCGCATGGCCGCCTCCACGGCGCCGGGCTCGCGGGAGTCCACGTACGTGAACTCGATCCCCAGTCGGCTCAACACCTTGTTGAACATCCGGGTCGTGCCCCCGTAGGTGTTCTCCTCGCTGACCACGTGATCGCCGGCCGAGAGGCGCTTCACGATGGCTTCGATGGCGGCCAGGCCCGACGCGAAGGCCACCGCGTGGGTGCCCGACTCCAGAGACGCCACGTTGGCTTCCAGAGCCTCTCTGGTGGGGTTCGCGGTGCGGCCGTAGTCGTAGCTCCCCCCGAGGGGCTCACCGACGGCGGGTTGGACGTACGTGGACGTCTGGAATATGGGCGTCATGATGGCGCCCGTGACGGGCTCGGGCTTCACGCCGGCGTGGATCGTGCGCGTGCCGAAGCGGAGGTGTCTCGATCCCTGATCGCTCATCGGGAGGGTGTCCTCGTGATGTGGTGTTGAACGTGGTGCCGGAAACCGTGGGCGAATCTACCGGAAGCGTCCGGTCCCTCGCCACCGAGGGCTCCATCACTCCGGGGAAGGCCCGCACGAAGATGGCGGGGTGCGTTGACGCGCCCCGGGGATACCGGCCAATTTCCGCAGGGTCGTCAGCCGACACCCTTCCACCCGCCGAGTCCGCCTCATGCCGCTGGTCCTTCCCGACAATCTGATGGTGAGCGTTTCCGGAGTCCGGGGACGCGTGGGCGATCCCCTCACTCCGGAGCTCATGGCGGGCATCGCCGCCGCGTTCGGGGCGTTCCTTCGCCGGGAGGGGGCGGAAGGGCCGGTGCTGGTGGGGCGGGACTCGCGCACGTCCGGCCCCATGTTCTCTCGGGCCGTGGTGGCCGGTCTCCAGTCCGTGGGATGCCCGGTGGTGGAACTGGGGGTGGTGCCCACGCCGACGCTCCTTCTCGCGGTGGAGGATGCGAAGGCCGCCGGCGGACTGTGCGTCACCGCCAGCCACAACCCGGCGGAGTGGAACGCGCTCAAGCTCGTCTCCGGCGAAGGGATGTTCCTCGATGCCGAGATGGCGGGCCGCTTTCAACGCTTCCTGGCCGAGGAGGATCCGCCCCGGGTGGCCTGGGACCACATTCCCGAGGCGACCCACGACGCGGAAGCGTGGCCCCGGCATCGGGAACGCATCCTGGCGCTTCCGCACCTGGACGTCGACGCCATCCGGGCGAGGAAGCTCCGTGTCGCCGTGGACTGTGTCCGCGGAGCCGGCGGGCCGGTGATGGTGGACCTGCTGCAACGGTTGGGGTGTGAACTCCACACAATGGGGATGGAGCCCGACGGACGTTTTCCGCGAGATCCCGAGCCCACCGCCGCGAATCTGGCGGGGCTAGGAGCGTTGGTGCGCGACTCGGGGGCCGAGATCGGCCTCGCCATCGACCCGGATGCCGACCGTCTCTCCCTGGTGGACGACGGCGGAACGCCCCTGGGAGAGGACCTCACGCTCGCGCTGGCGTCGGCGGTCGTGCTTCGCCGCACGCCGGGGCCGGTGGTGACCAACCTCTCGACGAGCCAGGTGGTCGAGGACGTGGCACGATCCTTCGACGTTCCCGTCGTGCGGGCGCCCGTGGGGGAGGTGAACGTGGCACGGCGTATGCAAGCAGAGGCGGCGGTCGTGGGTGGTGAGGGGAACGGAGGCGTGATCCTCCCCGCGCTGCACCACACCCGGGACGCCCCGCTGGCCGCGGCCCTCGTACTCCAGTACCTGGTGGACGAGGGGATGTCCATCTCGGAGGCCGCGAGGCGGCTTCCGGTGTACGCCATCGTCAAGGAGAAGGTGGGCTTCCCCCGGGAGGCTCTGACGCACGCCTACGACGCGCTGGAACACGATCTCGGTCCGGCGACGAAGGACACGTCGGACGGACTCCGGCTGGCATGGCCCGAGAGGGGCGCCTGGCTCCACGTCCGTCCGTCGGGAACGGAACCGGTGGTGAGGCTCATCGCCGAAGCCCGCACCGACGCGGAGGCGAAGGCCCTGGTGAAGCGGGCGGCACGGATCCTGGAGGGAGTCGCATGACGGGTACGGGAAGCCATCACTGTCTAGGGAGTCGATGAGATGTGTGGAATCGTAGGGTACGTCGGAACCAGGGAGGCCGGCCCCATCCTCATCGAGGGGCTTCGCCGGTTGGAGTACCGCGGATACGATTCGGCGGGTCTCGCGGTGGTGAACGGTGCCCACGTGGTGACGGCCAAGGAGGCGGGGAAGCTGAACCAGCTGGAGGCCAGCGTGGCCTCCGGGATGCCGCGAGGACGGTGTGGGATCGCGCATACCCGCTGGGCCACGCACGGTCCTCCCACGCGGGACAATGCCCACCCCCACGTGAGCGGCGACGGGGAGATCGCATTGGTCCACAACGGGATCATCGAGAACGCGGACGTCCTGCGTCGCGGGCTCGAAGGCGAGGGCTACGTCTTCCAATCCGAGACCGACACCGAGGCCCTGGTTCACCTCATCGACCACTTCTGGGCCGAGGGCGGACCGCTGGAGGATGCGGTGGCCGCGGCGCTCCGGAAGGTGGACGGAGCGTACGGGATCGCGGTGGTGTCCTCTCGCGATCCCGGGAAGATCGTGGTCGCGCGGCACGGGAGCCCACTCCTCATCGGGGTCGGACCCGAGGGTGAGATGATGGCGGGATCCGACGCCGCGGCCGTGGTGGCGCTCACTCGCGAGGTCGTCTACCTGGACGACGGGGACTACGCCGTGCTGGAGCCGGGAGGGTACCGCACCTTCCACCTGGAGACGGGAGAGGTGGAGAGGGCCGTGCATCACGTCTCGTGGGATCTCGCCGCCATCGAGAAGGGCGGTCACGACCACTTCATGCACAAGGAGATCTTCGAGCAGCCCACGTCCCTGCGCAACGTCATGAGGGGGCGTCTTCTCCCCGACGAGGGAGACAGCCGCCTGGGCGGCGTGGCCGAGCACCAGTTCGATCTCGGCCGCGTACGCCGGGTGGTGATCACCGCGTGTGGAACGAGTTGGCACGCGGGTCTGGTGGGCGAGCTCCTCCTGGAGGAGTACGCGGGGATCCCGGTTGAGGTGGAGTACGCCTCCGAGTTCCGCTACAAGAATCCGGTTCTGGAGGACGGGACCCTCGTGCTCGCGGTGAGCCAGTCGGGCGAGACCGCCGATACGCTCGCCGCCCTCAAGGAAGCGAAGCACCGCGGCGTGAAGACGATGGGTGTGGTGAACGTGGTGGGGTCCACCATCGCGCGCGCCACCGACTTCGGCATCTACCTGCACGCCGGTCCCGAGATCGGCGTCGCCTCCACCAAGGCGTTCACCAGTCAGATCGCCGCCCTGGCGCTGTTCACCCTCCACATGGCACGACGGAGGACGCTCTCCGTGGTGAAGGGAAAGGAGCTCGTGGACGCGCTGGAGCGGCTCCCCGGACAGGTGGAGCAGATCCTGGCCATGGAAGACGAGATCAAGCAGCTGGCGTACGAGTACAAGGATGCCCGCAACTTCCTCTATCTCGGCCGGGGTTACCAGTTCCCCGTGGCCCTGGAAGGGGCGCTGAAGTTGAAGGAGGTCAGCTACATCCACGCCGAAGGGTATCCGGCCGCCGAGATGAAGCACGGGCCCATCGCCCTCATCGACGACGACATGCCGGTGGTATTCCTGGCTCCGCGTGACCCGATCTACGCCAAGGTGGTGTCCAACGTGGAGGAGGTGAAGGCGCGCGGCGGCCGGATCATCGCCGTCGTGACCGACGAAGCGCCGGAACTCCAGGGTAAGGTGGACCACCTCATCCGGGTGCCCCACACGGTTCCCGGGCTCATGCCCATCCTCACCAGCGTCCCGCTTCAGCTGCTCGCCTATCATGTGGCGGTGGCCCGGGGCGCCGACGTGGACCAACCGCGGAACCTGGCCAAGTCGGTGACGGTGGAGTGAGGGTGGTGCTGCAGCGGGTCTCGACGGCCCGCGTGGTGGTGGAAGGACGTACCGTGGGAGAGATCGGGGCGGGGCACCTCCTTCTCGTGGGGTTCCGTGACGACGACGGTCCGGACGAGTTGCGCTGGATGGCCGACAAGATCCTGGGCCTGCGGGTGTTTCCCGACGAAGAAGGGAAGATGAACCGTTCCGTGGAGGACGTGGGGGGAGATCTCCTTGTGGTGAGCCAGTTCACCCTCTACGGCGACGTGCGCAAGGGTCGTCGACCCAGCTTCGTGGACGCGGCCCCACCCGAGCGCGCGGTCCCGCTGTACGAGTCCTTCGTGGGGATGCTGCGGGAGTCGGCGCCCGGGGCCGTGGAGACGGGGGAGTTCGGCGCGGTGATGGATGTGGAACTCGTGAACCAGGGCCCCGTCACGCTCCTTCTCGAACGGGAGCCCGTCCGGTGATCCGTCGGCGCGTGGTGCTCGCCTCCGCGTCCCCCCGGCGAAGGGAGATCCTGGACCAGCTCGGGGTGGTCCACGAGGTGCACCCGGCGCACGTGGACGAGACGTACACGCCGGGAGAGACCGCCCCGGAACACGTGGAGCGCCTGGCCCGGGCCAAGGCGGCGGTGGTGGCCGAGGCCTTCTCCGACGCACTGGTGATCGGAGGAGACACGGTGGTGGTTCGCGATGGCGAGGTCCTGGGCAAGCCCTCCGGGGTGGAAGACGCGGTGTCCACCCTTCTCTCTCTCTCCGGTCGTTCTCACACCGTCCTGAGCGGTCTCGCCGTCTCGCGAGGTGGCGCCGTCTTCTCCGGGATTTCCACGACCGAGGTTGTCTTCCGGGAATTCGGAGAGGAGACGGCCCGGGCCTACGCCGCCACGGGAGAGCCGTTGGACAAGGCCGGGGCCTATGGAATCCAGGGGCTCGGAGCCGCTCTGGTCCGGGAGATCCGGGGCGACTACTCCACCGTCGTCGGCTTTCCCGTCCCCGTCTTCATCGATCTCCTGGCCCGGGCGGGAACGCCGTACACCTTCCACCCTGGAGCCGACGCGCCATGAGCACTCCCGCCGTTCTCGCCATCGATCAGGGGACGACGGGGAGCACCTGCCTCGTGGTTGGACGGGACGGACGCGTGTTGGGGCGGGCCTACTCCGAGTTCACGCAGCACTTTCCTCACCCCGGTTGGGTGGAGCACGACGCCGTGGAGATCTGGGAGGTGACCCGGCGCGTTGCCCTGGAGGCGTTGGCGGCGGCGTCCGGCGCCGACGTGCGCGGAGTGGGGATCACCAATCAGCGGGAAACCGTGGTCCTCTGGGACCGAGCGACGCTGGAGCCCGTCCATCGCGCCATCGTCTGGCAGGACCGGCGTACCACCGAGGCGTGCCGCGCGCTCAGGGCCGCGGGGCACGAGGCGGACGTACGGGAGCGGACCGGCCTTGTACTGGATCCCTACTTCTCGGGCACCAAGGTCCGGTGGCTCCTGGAGAGGGATCCCGGGCTGCAGAGCCGCGCGGAGGCCGGAGACCTGGCCATGGGCACCATCGACACGTGGCTCATGGCCCGCCTCACCGGCGGTGAGACCCACGCCACGGATCCCACCAACGCCTCCAGGACCCTCCTGTTCAATCTGGAGACGCGGAGTTGGGACCCTCATCTCCTCGATCTGTTGGGGATCCCCGCGCCGCTCCTCCCCGAAGTGAGGGCGAGCTCCGGCCCATTCGGGACGGTGCGCGGCGATACCCTGGGAATCGAGGTTCCCATCCTCGGTGTGGCCGGCGACCAGCAGGCCGCGTTGTTCGGCCAGGGGTGCTGGGACGCCGGGCTCGCCAAGAACACGTACGGCACCGGGGCATTCCTCCTCCTCCACACCGGGGCGGAACGCGTGGTGTCGCGTCACGGTCTCCTCACCACGGCCGCGTGCGACGCCCGGGGTGGGATGGCGTACGCGCTCGAGGGTTCCGTGTTCATCGCCGGTGCCGCCATCCAGTGGCTCCGCGACGGGCTGGGGCTCCTGGAAAGCGCGGGAGACTCCGAAGGGTTCGCCCGTGCCCTGGGTGGGAACGATGGCGTCTACTTCGTTCCCGCCTTCGTGGGTCTGGGCGCTCCGCACTGGGAACCCGATGCACGGGGGATGCTCTTCGGCCTCACCCGGGGGACCACCCGGGGCCACCTGATCCGCGCGGCCCTGGAGTCCATGGCCTACGGGACGTCGGAGGTGCTCCGGTCCATGGAGGCCGACTCGGGTGTGGAGACGGCCGAACTCCGTATCGACGGAGGGGCGTCGCTCAACGATTGGCTCGCCCAGTTCCAGGCCGACATCCTGAACGTCCCGGTGCACCGCCCCGCCATGGTGGAGACGACCGCCATGGGAGCGGCCGGATTGGCCGGGATGGCCGGCGGCGTGTGGGCCGATGCGTACGAGTTCTCCGCGGCCCAGGCCGAGGGACGGCGGTTCCTTCCCTCCATGGAAGGATCCGAGCGTGAGGGCCTCCTGCGCGGGTGGAACCGGGCCGTGAAGGCGGCCCTCGCGTGGGCGCGGGGAGGAGACACCGAGTAAGGAGTTTCCCCACCCTCCGGAGGGTCATCATTCCGACTGGTCCAGGGGGACGTATGGGCATACCTTCCTTCAGGTACCGAGCCGGTCCGGGCGGCCTCCCATCGCTGGGCCGGGGTACCCATCCGACACGCCGATTCACCGTGCTGGAACTTCGATGGCGCAGGGGGGAAGAAGATGCCGTCGTTGGTTCCCACGGTTCGAGGTTGAAATATGAATAAGAACGGTCGCTTCATGGTGGGTCTGGTGGGTGTGGCGGCGGTGGTTTCTTACCTCATCTGGACTGGGGTGAGCGAGACCATGGTCTACTACCTCACTCCTTCCGAACTCGTCACCCGGGTCGAGGCCGATCCGACCTTCTACGACGTAGGGGTCAAGGTCAGCGGCAAGGTCGTTCCCGGTACGTACAACCGCGTGGATGGTGAGCTCCTGCACGTCTTCCAGGTACGCGATCTCGAAGACGAGGGCGTCTCCTTCGCGGTGGAGTACCGTGACGCGCTTCCGGATACCTTCTCCGACGACGTGGACGTCGTGCTGGAGGGGCATCTGCGCGCCGACGGAGTGTTCGAAGCCACGACGCTCCTCACCAAGTGCGGTAGCCGGTACGAAGCGGCTCCGGAGGATCTCGCCGGGTGACCATTCTCGGAGAATTCGCTCTCTGGATCGCGCTTCCCGTCGCGATCTGGGGGGCCACGCTGGGGTACGTCGGTGGGCGGACACAAAGGGGGGACCTGGTACTGAGTGGCGAAAGGTCCGTCCACGCCGTCACCCTCCTCCTCGCCATCGCCGCGGCCGGCGTCATGGCCGCCTTCCTGGGGGATCGGTTCGAGTACTGGTACGTCGCCAGCTATTCCAACCGTGAATTGGAGACCTTCTACAAGGTGTCGGGGCTCTGGGCGGGACAGAGGGGTTCGCTCCTCTTCTGGGCCCTCCTCCTCTCCATCTTCTCCTCGATCTGCGTGTGGCTGAACCGCAAGAAGAACAGGGAGTTCATGCCGTACGTGGTGGGGGTGCTCCTCACCATCGTCGGATTCTTCCTCATCGTGCTTCTCTTCGCCGACGTGAACCCCTTCGAGAGGTTGGCCTTCACTCCGGCCAACGGTCAGGGACTGAATCCGCAGCTGCAGAACTACTGGATGACAATCCATCCGCCCACGCTGTACCTGGGGTTCACGGCGTTCACGATCCCGTTCGCCTTCGCGATCTCCGCGCTCCTCAACGGGCGTCTCGACGCTCGGTGGATCGTGCTGACCCGGCGGTGGACGCTCGTCAGCTGGCTCTTCCTGTCGGTGGGGATCGTGTTCGGGATGCGGTGGGCGTACGAGGAACTCGGTTGGGGTGGATACTGGTTCTGGGATCCGGTGGAGAACGCGTCGCTCCTCCCGTGGCTCACGGCCACCGCGTTCGTGCACTCCATCCAGATCCAGGAAAACCGCGGGATGCTGAAGATCTGGAACATGTCTCTGGTGGTCCTGACCTTCCTCCTCACGATCTTCGCCACGTTCCTGACCCGCTCGGGGCTCATCGAATCGGTGCACTCGTTCGCCCAGGAACTCAAGATCGCGTACATCTTCCTGAGCTTCATGGCGGCACTGGTCGGCGTCTCGGTGATGCTCATCCTGTACCGCATGCCGCAGCTCCGGAGCGAGAACCGCATCGAGTCGTTCGTTTCCCGTGAGTCGGCCTTCCTCTTCAACAATCTCTTCCTGGTGGGCGTGGCCTTCGCGGTGATGTGGGGAACGCTCTTCCCGCTCATCGCCGAGGCCGTCACCGGCGAGAAGATCTCCGTGGGGCCGCCGTTCTTCCAGAAGGTGAACTTCCCCATCGGATTGGCGTTGCTGGCCCTCGTGGGGATCGGACCCGTCATCGCGTGGCGTCATGCCACCCGGCGCAACCTGAAGAAGAACTTCCTCTGGCCGGTGGTGTTCGGCGCCGTCGTGGTGGCCGCCCTGTGGAGCATGGGCGTGCGGCACGGTCTCGCGGTCACCACCTGGGGGATCAGCGCCTTCGTGCTGGCCGTGATCGCGGTGGAGTTCTGGAAGGGTACGAAGGCCCGCGCGCGCATCGAGGGCGAGGGGTATCCGCAGGCGCTCTTCCACCTGGTGACGAGGAACCGCCGGCGTTGGGGAGGCTATATCGTCCACGTCGGTCTGGTCATGATCTTCGTGGCGTTCGCCGGCTCGGCCTACAACGTGGACGTGCGGCAGCACGTGCAGCCCGGCGACCAGGTGGAGGTGGTTTCCCCCTTCGGAAACACCTACACCCTCACGTACGAAGGGCTTTCGGTCTCGGTGGGGCGCGGTCAGCGCAATCTGGACTGGCAGATCATCGCCATGCTGAGCGTCGCCGCCGATGGCGTGCCTGTGGGCACGCTCACCACGGAAAAGCGGCAGTACGTAACCACGGAACAGCCCATGACGGAGGTGGGGATCCGGTCCGTCATCCGGGAGGACCTCTATGTGATCCTGTCCGCCCTCGACGATCCCGGCGGGGTGCTCGACAACGATCCGTCGGCCCAGGGGGCGGACCTCCAGGTGCTCGTGAAGCCGCTGGTGGGTTGGATCTGGTACGGTACCATGGTGCTCATCGTCGGCACGCTCATCTCACTGTGGCCTTCCGTGGACCGCCGGGAGTTGGAGCGTGAGCGCGCGTCGGGTTCGGGGGACGCGGAGCGTGTCCCCGCGGGTGTGGAGGCGTAACGGCCATGACCAGTCTCTTGGGAGCGGTGCTGGTGACCGCGATGGTGGTCTTCTTCATCCTCCAACCGGTGGTGAAGGGGTTGCAGGCGTCGCTGGCCCGGGAGGACGACGAGCTCACCGATACCGAAGCCCGGAAACGGGTGGCGCTCCTGGCACTCCGCGACGTCGAGTTCGATTTCCTGTCGGGGAAGCTCGACGAAGAGGACTACCGGAACCTGAAGGGCGAGTTCACTGCGGAGGCGCTGGCGGCCCTGGAAGCGCACGAGGCCGCGTTGGACGGGACCGCCACGGAAGGAGACGAGGATCTCGAGGCGGAGATCGCCCTCGCCAGGGAGAGCCTGCGGGGCGGGGTGCCGTGCGGGGAGTGTGGTTACGGAAACGCGCCGGGGAGCCGCTTCTGCTCCTCGTGCGGATCCGGGCTCACCCGGGGCGCGTCGGCGGGGCACTCGCCCGCCACCGCTTGACGTCGCTCTCACTTCGGTGACCGTGGACACTGCCCCGTCCCCGTCGATGACCGCTTCGCCCCCCTCGCCCCCCTCCGGGTTCCCCGTGCTGTGCGCGACGAAAGTGACGCGGGAGTACGGGCCTCTGGTGGCGGTGGACGGGATCGATCTCTCGCTCCACGCGGGGGAGTTCCTCACCATCTTCGGACCGAACGGGGCGGGGAAGACGTCCCTCCTCCGCATCCTGGGTGGGGGGATGAGGCCCACGTCCGGCGAGGTCCGGGTGGGGGGAGAGGTCATGGACTTCGGCGAGACGGAGTGGCGCAGACGCATCGGAGTCCTCTCCCACAAGGGTCTCCTCTACGGGCACCTGACCCTGGAAGAGAACCTACGCTTCTTCGGAGACCTCTTCGGTATCCCGGACCTCGATCGGCGCATCCCGGCCAGGCTCGAGGAAGTGGGATTGGCCGACCGCGCCCGCTTCCAGGCCCGGCAGCTCTCCCACGGGATGAAGCAGCGCCTGGCCCTGGCGCGTGCACTCCTCCACGATCCGGACCTCGTACTCCTGGACGAGCCCTACACCGGGCTCGACCCCCACGCGGCGTCGGTCCTGCGGAGGGTGCTCTCGTCCTTGAAGGACGGGGAACGCACCGTCGTCATGGTCACCCACAACCTGTCCGAAGGGCTGGCACTGGCGACACGGCTGGCCATTCAGGTACGAGGACGCTTCGCGTGGGAGGGGCAGCGAGGCGACATGGCCGGGGACGAATTCGAGCGATTCTACCACGGAGTGGTGGAGGGCGTGTCATGAGCGTCTACGTCCGTCAGGTGATCGCCATCCTGACGAAGGATCTCCGGCTGGAGTTGCGTACGCGGGAGCGGCTGGCGGCCATGGGCGCCTTCGCCATCCTCGCGGGTGTCCTGTTCAACTTCTCCATCGACACCACGGTGGTGCGACCCCAGGACGTCGCCGCCGGTCTGGTTTGGATGACCATCGTCTTCGGCGGTCTCCTGGGAGTGGGGCGGACGTTCGCGCTGGAGGCCCAGGATGGGGCGATCCAGGGGATTCTCATGAGCCCGGCGCCCAAGGACGCGGTCTTCCTGGGGAAGATGCTGGCGAACTTCGTGCTCCTCTACGCCATTTCCCTCCTGGTGCTGGGCGTCTTCGCGCTCTTCTTCTCGGTGGACCTCGGGGCGAACCTGGGAGCTCTTCTCTTCACGCTCGGGCTCGGCAGCCTGGGTTTCGTCGCCCTCGCCACGCTCTTCAGCGCGGTCACCGAAGGGACGCACATGGGGGATACGCTCCTCCCCATCCTGGTCTTTCCGTTGTTGGTCCCGATGGTGATCTTCGGGGCCGGAGCCACCGGAAGGCTGCTGGCCGGCCGCCCGGTTGTGGAAGTAGCGGGAAATCTCCGTATGTTGGGGGCGTTCGCGCTCATGGCCGTGGCCGCCGGCGCCGGTCTCTTTCGATACGTCGTGGAGGAGTGATGACGGACAAAGGCATTCGACGGGCGGGCGTAGGGCTCGCGCTGGTGGGTGTGATCCTGGTGATCGTGGTGCATTGGTTGTCGTTCTTCTGGGTCGCGACCGAGGTGAACCAGGGGGTCGTTCAGCGGATCTTCTACATCCACGTTCCCGCCGCCTGGGTCGGATTCATCGCGTTCGGGGTCGCGGCGCTCTGCAGTGCGATGTACCTCTGGCTCCGTGACGACAGGCTGGATCACGCCGCCGTGGCGGCGGCCGAGGCGGGGATGGTCTTCATGACCGTCGTCCTCCTCACCGGGCCATTGTGGGGGAAGGTCGCGTGGGGAACCTACTGGACGTGGGATCCCCGCCTGACGTTCACCCTGCTCCTGTGGTTCATCTTCCTGGGATACTTCATGGTCCGCTCCTCGTCCGAGAATCCGGAGAGGGGCAAGCGCTTCGCGGCCGTGGTGGCCATCATCGGGGCGCTGGACATCCCCCTCATCCATCTGAGCGTCGTGTGGTTCCGGTCGCTCCACCCCACGCCGGTGGTGGCCAAGCCGGAGGGACCCACCCTTCCGGCGGGGATGCTGATCACGCTGATGCTGGGGCTCCTGGGATTCACGTTGATGTTCTTTGGACTCTTCCTCCTCCGGTACGCCCTGGAGTCCGCCCGGAATCGGGTGGTCCTCAGGGAGCGCCGGAGCCAATCCTGACCGGAGGTAGCAGAATGTCCCGTATCGTCATGCGTCTGGTTCGCGCGGTCCCGTTGGCCGTGTTCGCCGCCTTGGTCCTCGGGGCCGTGGTGGGCGCGCAGGAGTCGCCCTTCCCGGTGGCGCAGGGGATGGCCAGTCAGAGTCTCCGGCCGTATGCCCACGTCTTCATCGCCTACGCTCTGGCGTGGATCGTCGTCTTCGGGTGGGTGGTGTCCATCGGGCGCAGGCTCGCGCGGCTGGACGAACGGCTGAGGGACTGAACCAGAGGGGGGTCAGGCGTCCGCCCGCATCACGGTTTCCAGGATGCGGTTCACCGCGTTGAGCACGGCCCGCACCGCGGTGGGGCCCAGTTCCTCTTCCCTTTCGCAGGCGGCGGATCCGATGAGCCGGTGGTTCCGGTGCATCTCTTCGCCCACGAGCCGGGCGACGACCACCCATCCGTCGAAGGCCCGCACGGCTTTGACGCCCAACAACTCGAGGTGCATCCCCCGTCCCGCGGCGGCGGTGACGGCACGGACCGCCGCCTCAGCGGACGCCTTGATCCTTCCCTGCGGGGTGGCGAGGCCCACGGCCGAACCTTTGTGATGGTGGCCGTACCATTCGAGGGAGACCGCGGCGGAGCAATGACCGTTGCTGGTGGTTTCGGACTGGAGGCGGTCGAAGCGGAGACGGGTGCGCGCGGTGCTCACGTTGTTTCCTGGGCGTAGGAGTAGTGCCCGAGGGGGGGACATCTATATTTGCCTCACGCGAGGCCGGAACGCAAGTACCACGGCTCACCCGGGCATTCCGAAGACCGAATCGGCGCTCTAGCTTGATTGGCGTGCCCGCGGAAACGTGGGACTTTCGCTTTCTCTTCGGTATCGATACCTTGGGTGCCGGCTCCCCGATCGGGGGAGGAACAACCACGGAGGATAGATGGCCACCGTCGAACTCAGCGATCAGAAGCAGAAAGCCCTCACCACGGCATTGAGCCAGATCGAGCGCTCCTACGGGAAGGGCGCCATCATGCGGATGGGGGCCGACGGTGCGAACCTCCAGATCGAAGCCATTTCCACCGGCGCTCTGAACCTCGATGCCGCCATCGGGATCGGGGGGATTCCCCGGGGCCGGATCAGCGAGATCTACGGGCCGGAATCCTCGGGAAAGACGACCCTCTGTCTCCACGTCATCGCGAACGCACAGCGCGCGGGAGGCGTCGCTGCCTTCATCGACGCCGAGCACGCTCTCGACGTGAACTACGCGCGCAAGCTGGGCGTGGACGTGGACGACCTCCTGGTCTCCCAGCCCGACACGGGGGAGCAGGCCCTGGAGATCGCCGAGGTGCTGATCCGCAGCAACGCGGTCGACGTGGTGGTCATCGACTCGGTGGCGGCCCTCGTCCCCCGGGCCGAGATCGAAGGGGAGATGGGGGATTCCCACGTGGGTCTCCAGGCCCGTCTCATGAGCCAGGCGTTGCGCAAGCTGACCGGAGCGGTCAACCGCTCGCACACCTCCGTGATCTTCACGAACCAGATCCGGGAGAAGGTGGGGGTCATGTTCGGAAGTCCGGAGACCACGTCCGGTGGGCGGGCATTGAAGTTCTACGCGTCGGTGCGTCTGGACATCCGCCGTATCGGAGCGATCAAGGACGGTCAGGAGGTCACCGGGAACCGGACCCGCGTGAAGGTGGTCAAGAACAAGTGCGCTCCGCCCTTCCGACAGGCGGAATTCGACATCCAGTACAACGAGGGGATCAGCCACACCAGCCTTCTCGTGGACCTGGGCGTGGAGCACGAGATCATCGAGAAGGCAGGGTCGTGGTTCTCGTACGGAGATCTGCGCCTGGGGCAGGGGAAGGAGAACGCCCGGCAGTTCCTCGTGGAGAACGACGATATCCGGGACGAAGTGGAGACACGCCTCCGTGCGGCCATGCAACTCCCCGGGGCCCTGGGTAGCGCTTCCGACGGTGGGGACGACGGCGCATCGGATTCCGACGCGGAATAGGTCCCGATGCGCGGTGGGGTGTGACCCGCGCAAGGAGGTGGGAGGAATCGCCGCCCTCCATTGAGCCCCGTCGCTTCGTCCGGTTATCTTGATTTTTCGGTCATTTCCCGGCCCGACTGGGCCTTTCCCCGGACATTGCGGACGAAGATGAAGGCCGCCGAGATCCGACAGCGTTTCCTGGACTATTTCGAGGAGCGGGGCCATTCCGTGCGGCCCAGCTCGTCGCTGGTCCCCGCCGACGACCCCACGCTCCTCTTCACGAACGCGGGGATGGTCCAGTTCAAGAGGGTCTTCCTCGGGCAGGAGGACGTGCCCTTCCGGCGTGCGGCCACGTCGCAGAAGTGTGTCCGTGCCGGTGGGAAACACAACGATCTGGAGGAAGTCGGGCGGACTGCGCGCCATCACACCTTCTTCGAGATGCTGGGCAACTTCTCCTTCGGAGACTACTTCAAGGCGGACGCGGTCCGGTATGCGTGGGAACTCCTCACCCGGGAGTTCGGTCTCGACGAGGGTCGCCTCTACGCCACCGTGCACTATTCCGACGACGAGGCGTGGGAGTTGTGGGAGAGCGAGGTGGGGCTTCCCGCTTCGCGGATCTTCCGCCTGGGCGACAAGGACAATTTCTGGCAGATGGCCGATACGGGGCCATGCGGTCCGTGTTCCGAGCTCCACTACGATCTTCGGAGCGCGGTGCCGGAAGCCATGACCACGGAAGAGTTCGAAGCCGCGGGGGAAGCCGGCGAGATCGTCGAACTGTGGAACCTGGTGTTCATGCAGTACGACCGGGACCACGACGGGGAGCTCCATCCGCTTCCGGCTCCATCCATCGATACCGGGGCGGGGCTCGAGAGGATCGCTGCGGTTCTCCAGGGCGTCCAGTCCAACTATCACACCGACGTCTTCACACCCCTTCTCGACCGGGTGGGAGAGGTGGTCGGGTGCGCGTACGATCCCGCCGACGACCGGGCGGTCAGCTACCGGGTGATGGCCGACCATGCCCGGGCGGTGGCGTTCCTCCTCGCGGACGGGGTCTTTCCGTCGAACGAGGGCCGCGGATACGTCCTGCGGCGGATCCTGCGGCGGGCCGTGCGGCACGCCTGGCTTCTGGGCCGGCGGGAGCCCACGCTGGTCGAGGTCGTGGATGCCACCATCGACTCCATGGGGGCCGTCTACCCCGAACTCGTCCAACGCCGGGATCACGTCCTCCAGGCCACACGGTCGGAGGAGGAGCGTTTCCTGGCCACCATCGAGGGTGGACTGGACCGATTCGATTCGCTCGCTCCGCGGGATCGGGAGGGGCAGGGGACCATCCCGGGCGGCGAGGTCTTCAAGCTCTACGATACGTTCGGATTCCCTCTGGACCTGACCGAACTCCTGGCGGGCGAGCGGGGGTACGAGGTCGACGTGGCCGGGTTCGAAGAGGCGCTCGAGGCGCAGCGTGCACGCTCGCGGGCCGACCGGGCCGCGGCCGGTTTGCGGGTGGGAACCGACGAAGCCGGCGAGGGGTGGACCCTTCTCGATGAAGGGGTGCCCACCTTCGTGGGCTATCACTCGCTCGGCGGGCGCACGCACGTGCTCGCCTACAAGTTGGAAGGGGACGTCCTGGGCCTCCAACTGGCCGAAACGCCGTTCTACGTGGAGAGCGGAGGCCAGGTGTCCGATGGGGGCGCGGTACGCGGGGAGGGGTGGTCCGTGCGCGTGACCGATGTCCGAAAGGTCCAGGACGTACCCAGCGTGTACGGGACGTTGGAGGGAGCGTTCCCCCACGCCCCCGGAGAGAGGATCGAGGTCGTCACCGAGGTTCCCGTCGACGTGCGACGGGACACGGAGAGGAATCACACCGCGACACACCTCCTGCACGCCGCCCTCCGCGCGACCCTCGGGCCGCACGTGGTACAACGGGGGTCCCTCGTCGAGGCGGACCGGCTCCGGTTCGACTTCGCGCATACGGCTCCCATGTCCCAGGAGGAACGGGACGAAGTGGAGGCCCGGGTCAACGCGTGGATCTGGGAGGATCACCCCGTCGGTACGTCGTTGAAGAGTCAGGAGGAGGCGGTGCAGGCCGGCGCCATGGCCCTCTTCGGCGAGAAGTACGGTGATGTGGTACGGGTGGTCCATGTTCCGGGCGTGAGCATGGAGTTGTGCGGCGGGACGCACGTCCGTCACACCGGCGAGATCGGCCTGTTCCGTCTGGTACACGAGAGCGGAGTGGCCGCGGGGGTTCGGAGGGTCGAGGCGTTGACTGGCCCTGGGGCGTACCGGTATCTCCGCGAGCGTGAGAGCCGCCTGGAGGACGCCGCCCGGGTGTTGAGGTCACCGGCCGACAACCTGACGCAGAGAGCCACGCAGCTCCTGGCGGAGAAGTCGGAGTTGGAGGACCTCCTGGATGAATTGCGCAGGGCCGGAGGTGCGGGTGAGACCGAGGTGTCGTCCGCCGCGCTCGAGGGTCCGCGAGGCGAAGGCGTGGCTTTCCGCGCCGCACGTATCCGGGCCCGGAGCGCCGACGATGCCCGCGCGTGGGGTGACGCCTTCGTACGGGACGTGGTGTCCGGGGTCGGCGTCGTCGCCGCCGAACTCCCGGGAGAGAAGCACACCCTTTTCGCCTTCGTGACCGACGATCTCATCCGGTCGGGGGTTCGGGCCGCGGACGTGGTGAACGGGGTGGCGGCGATGGTGGGTGGGAAGGGGGGAGGACGCCCCCACATGGCCCAGGCCGGAGTCCCGGAGCCCGAACGTCTGGGGGAGGCACTGGAGGCGTCTTCCGGGATCGTGGCCGCGCTCCTCGCGGGGGCACGAGGGTGACTCTCCTGCGGGAGTGGTTCACGACGCGGCGTCCGGCGGCGCCGGACGAGATCCGTGAGCGCCTGGAAGATTTCGCCTCGGCCGCGGAAGCGTCGGTGCCCCCTGGGGCCCTACTGATCGCGATGGGTATGGCGGAGATGGGGGCGGCGCGTGCGCAGCCCGGGCCCGTGCGGGTGAGCGCCTACCATCTGCTTCTCTCCGACGCGCTGATCACGTATGCCGCGGAGGCCGCCCTCGACGAGGTCGATCCGGTGGACGCGTTGGGCCGGGTCCTGTCCCGGGTGGTGGAGCCGCTGGAGTGATGGATCCGGGCGTCCCCGTGGTGGTCGACTTCCACAATCACCTCGTCCCGGGAGTGGACGACGGGGCTCGGGATCTGGAGGACGTCCGGGGCGCCGTGGGACGCATGGCCGATCTGGGCATTCGCCGGATCATCACCACGCCTCACCTGATGGGGAGCCTCACCCATACGCCCGAACGGCTGGTGGAGCGTCTGGATGAGGTCTCGCAGGCGTTCGATACGGCGGCGGATCTCGTGGGCGCGGAGTATCCCGAAGTGGAGTTCCGGCGCGGACACGAGGTCATGTTGGACGTTCCCGACGTGGACTTTTCGGACCCGCGCACCCGCCTGGGCGGATCGCGGTTGGTCCTGGTGGAATGGCCGGGGCTCCGGATTCCGCCGCGCAGCGGCGAGGCTCTCGTGGCCATCCGGACGGGGGGTTACGTTCCCATCGTGGCACACCCCGAGCGGTACGGTGGCCTCAACGGGAATCTGAATCTCCTGGCAGGGTGGAGAGACGCCGGTGCCTATCTTCAGGTGAATTATGGTTCCCTGGTGGGGCGCTATGGCGACAAGGCACGGGAGACCGCCGTGGCTCTCCTGGAGCGGGGGTGGGCGGACTATCTCTGCTCGGACTTCCACGCCCGGGAGGACCAGAAGATCCATCTCCGCGCGGTGCGTGAGAAGCTCGAGGAGTGGGGTCATGGCGAGACGTTGGTGCAACTCACGGTCATCAACCCGGGGAGAGCGTGGGAGGGTGAGGAACCCCTTCCGGTGAATCCCGCCACGGCGACCCCGGGGGTGTGGCGTCGCATGAAGGCTATTCTCGGGATGGAGCGAGGTTGAGGCAGAACATGGAACGTGTCCTCCAGGAGGGCCGCAGGAGGGAGAGGGCACAGGCCCGCTTCTATCGGCGGTTGTGTGGCGCCGCCGAGGAGGCGGGTGACGCCGCCGCGTCCGAGCGGCTGAATGCCCTCCTCGCAGACGAGCAGCACCACGTGTCGCGGATCACCGCGCGCCTTCTCGAGCTGGGAGTGGTTCCCGACGACGATGTCCCTGATCGGGAGGTCGAACGGGAACCCGACCTGGCGACGTGGGAGGTCGTGGCACGGGAGAGGGAGTCGGCCGAGGTGGAGTGGTACCGGAAGGCCGTGGAGGAGACGGCGGACCGGGCGACGAGGGATGTCCTCGAGGACATCCTCGTGTCGGAGGAACACCATCGCGACGAGCTGTCCGGCAAGTGGATGTCGGCGGCCGGTCGTTCGGAATACCGGAAGGAGGATCGATGAAGGGGCTGCTGGATCTTTCTGGGAAGAACGCCGTCGTCACCGGCGGGTCGCGGGGGGTCGGTCGGGCCACCGCGATCCTCCTGGCGCGCGCGGGAGCATCGGTGGGGATCGGGTACCGGAGCCGGAAGGACGCGGCGGATGCCGTGGTGGCCGAACTCCAGGACATGGGCGTTCACGCCTGGTCCGAAGCCGGAGATCTCGCCCGGGCCGAGGATGCCGACGCACTCTTCGCCCGCTCCGACCGGGAGTTCGACGGCCTGGACATCTTCGTGGGGAATCACGGGATCTGGCCTCCCGAGGACGTGGCCATGGCGGACATGACCGACGAGCAGTGGCATGGAACCATGGCGGCGAACCTGCACTCCATCTTCTACACCTCCAGGGCGGCGGCACGCCGGCTTCGCGACCATGGACGGATCGTCCTCGTGAGTTCCACCGCGGGACAACGCGGCGAGGCGTATCACGGGGACTACGCGGCCACGAAGGGTGCGCTGATCTCGCTGGTGAAGGGGTTCTGCGTCGAGTTGGGCCCGAGGGGAATCACCGTCAATTGCGTGGCTCCGGGGTGGATCGATACGGAGATGGCACACCCCGCGTTCGGGGAGGGAGCCCGTGAGCGCATCGAGGCCGGAATTCCCATCCGGCGGGTCGCGTCCGCGGAGGACGTCGCGGGCCCCATCGCGTTCCTCTGTTCCGAACTCGGGCGGCACATCACCGGGGAGACGGTGAACGTCAACGGCGGTGCGGTTCTGGTCGGATGACGCTGGCCACGCCTTCGCCGCCCGGGGCGGTGGGATGGATCGTCCGCACGCTCGAGGCTGAGGGGTTCGAGACCTGGGCGGTGGGCGGAGCCATCCGCGACGTCCTGGTGGGGCTTCCGGGAAGTGACTGGGACCTCACCACGCGGGCCCGACCGGGGGACGTGCGCCGGATCTTTCGCCGGACTGTTCCCGTGGGGGTGGAGCACGGCACGGTGGGCGTCCTCGCCCGGGACGGCACGATGTACGACGTCACCACGTTCCGGAAGGACGTGGCCACGGACGGAAGACACGCCGTGGTGGCCTTTTCCGATACCCTCGCGGAGGATCTGGCCCGGCGGGACTTCACCATCAACGCCATCGCCTGGCATCCCATGAGTGGGGAGTTCGTCGATCCGTTCGGTGGCAGGACCGACCTCGAAGAGGGGGTCCTGCGCACCGTGGGGGAGCCCGGCGACCGTTTCAGGGAGGACTACCTCCGGATCCTGCGCGCGTTGCGCTTCGCCGGACGCTTTTCCCTGAAGGTGGAGCAGGAGACATGGCGCGCCCTTGGGGCGGGTGTGGATCACCTCGGGTCCCTTTCCGCGGAGCGTGTCCGCGAGGAGTTGCTCAAGGTCCTGGAGGCCGACGCGAAGCCCTCCGTCGCATTGGGACTCTACGCCGCCTCCGGCGCCCTGCGTGTGCTATATCCAGAGCTCTCCGCGCTGGATCCGGACGAGTGGACCAGGACACTCGACGTGGTGGACGCGCTTCCCCGGGGGAGGCCACTCCTCCGTCTGGCCGCGCTCCTTCGCCCCCTATCCCGGGAGGGCGTCGTGGCGTTGCTCGTTCGACTCCGCCTCTCCAACGTGCAGACCGACCGGGTGGCGCTGTGGGCGTCGAGCGCACCGCGTCCGGCGGCGAGGGAGGGGGCTGCGGCTGTGAGAGGGTGGACCAGGACGGTGGGGAGGGAGAACGTGGCGGCGCTGAGCCGGATCGAGATGGCGGAATCGAGGGTCCGTGGTAGCCGGGGCGACACGGAGGCGGTTGCGGCCATGATCGACAAATGGCGCTTCACGCGGTCGGTGCTCTCCGAGGACCCACCGCTCACGGTGGGGAGTCTGGCCTTTTCGGGACGGGACCTCGTGGCGATGGGCGAGAGGCCCGGTCCCCACTTCGGCCGTGTGCTGGAGCGGCTCCTGGACTGGGTGGTGGAGGATCCGGCGCGGAATCGAGGGGAACTCCTGGCCGCGCGGGCGGTCGAGGTGCTCGAGGTGGAACGGCGCCGGGATGACTGAGCTCGATCTCTTCGGGGGGAAGGGTGGCGTCGCCGGCGGCGGGAGCGCCGGGGCCGGGGCAGGCGCGCCGTTGGCCGCGCGCATGAGGCCGGAGACACTCGCCGAATTCAGAGGCCAGGAGCACCTCCTGGGTGACGGGAAGGCCATCCGGGTGATGCTCGAGGGCGGACAACCCGCGAGCATGATCCTCTGGGGTCCTCCGGGGAGCGGGAAGACGACCCTGGCTCGTCTCATCGCCAACGAGTGCGACGTGACCTTCGTCCCCTTCAGCGCGGTCACCGAGGGGATCGCGCGGGTGAGGGAGATCATCAAGGAGGCGGGGGAGCGTCTCCGCGCCACGGGGCGCCGGACCATCCTCTTCTGCGACGAGATCCATCGGTTCAACAAGGCGCAGCAGGACGCGTTCCTCCCCCATGTGGAGGCGGGTACCGTGATTCTGGTGGGAGCCACCACCGAAAATCCGTCCTTCGAGATCGTGCGACCGCTCCTCTCGCGTGCCCCGGTGTACGTGCTCAACGCCCTGGGACCGGAAGACGTGCGTGGAATCCTGGACGCGGCCCTGGCCTCCGGGGACCGGGGGCTGGCCGGCCTGGACCTCACGGTGGACGACGAAGCGCTCACCTTCATCGCCGAGGCGGCGGACGGAGACGCGCGGCGGGCACTGGGCGTTCTCGAAGCCGCGGCGGGGCTGGCCGGCCGCGCGGGTGGGAGGCTCGACCTCGAAGTCGCCCGTGAGGCGCTGCAGCATCGGTTCGCGGTCTACGACAAGGGCGGGGAGGAGCACTACAATCTCATTTCCGCGTTGCACAAGTCGATTCGCGGGAGCGACCCCGACGGGGCGTTGTACTGGCTCGCCCGCATGCTGGAGGGGGGCGAGGACCCGCTCTACATCGCCAGACGCCTGGTGCGCATGGCCATGGAGGACATCGGTCTCGCCGATCCGGCGGCACTCCAGGTCGCTCTGGCCGCCCGGGACGGGTACCACTTCCTGGGGTCGCCCGAGGGGGACCTGGCCCTGGCGGTGGCAGCCACCTACCTCGCCACGGCGCCCAAGTCGAACCGCGCCTACACGGCATGGAAGGTCGCCCGGGACGCGGCCCGGGCGACCACAGGGGCGCCCGTTCCCCTCCATCTCAGGAACGCGCCCACGACCCTGATGAAAGACCTGGGATACGGTGAGGGGTACCAATACGATCCTGAACAGGCGCACGGGGTATCCACACAGCGCTATCTTCCAGAAGGGATGGACGACGCCCGCTTCTACGAACCCGGGCCCTACGGACACGAGAAGACCGTGGCCGCCCGGCTGAAGTGGTGGGCCGAGCGCCGTCGCGAGGCGGCCGGGCGGGAGGCGCCCGGAGACGAGTGAGAGGGTGGCGACATCCTCGACCGCAGTACGCCGGGGTGGCCCGGATGGAATCAGGAACGAAGAACCACGAAAGGGGGGATACGAAATGACGTTCAGACGTTGGGCACCGGCTTCGGCCGTACTGTTGATGGCCGCGGGCTGCGCCGTCGCGTTCCAGGAACCCACCGTGGAGGTCGCCGGCGTGCGCGTGGCGTCCATCGGGCTCAGGGGAGGAACGCTGGCCGTGAGCGTGGAGGTGGACAATCCCAATCGGTACGATCTCGAAGTTCGCTACATGAGCTTCGCGGTGGATTTCGTGGACGGCGAAGCGGAGTCCGACGCGCCGCTCCGCCCGTTGGTGGAAGGACGGCTGGACGACCCGCCGCCCATACCCGCCAAGGGAAGCGGGACCGTGGAGGTCGAGGTGCCCCTGGAGTATTCCTCGGTGGGCTCCGCCATCCGCCGGATCCTCTCCACCGGAGAGCTGGGCTATCGATTCCGGGGTGAACTCCGGTTCGACGTTCCGTGGGGGACCATGGCCGTGCCCCTGGAAGACCGGGGTGTGTTCCGTCCGGAAGTTCCCTTCGGGAGGAACTGACCAGGACGCTCTACTGACGTGATAGAGAACCGCACACCCGTCGAACGTGCGGTGTTGGTGGGCGCCCCCGAACGGGGGTTGGACCTACGCATCGCCGCCGAACACATCGAGGAGCTCGAGCGCCTCACCGACACGGCCGGAGGGAAGGTCGTGGGCACGCTCCAGCAACGCGTGGACCGTCCTCATCCCCGATTCTACATCGGGGAGGGGAAGGCCACGGAGTTGAAGGAGATGGTGGAGGCCACGGAGGCGGATCTCGTGATCTTCGACGAGGAGCTCTCGCCGGCCCAGGGGAAGAACCTGGAAGAGCGGGTGGGGGTGCGGGTGATGGATCGACCCGAGCTGATCCTCGACATCTTCGCCACCCGGGCCCGTTCGAGGGAAGCGAAGATGCAGGTGGAGTTGGCCCAGCTCCAGTATCTCCTTCCCCGACTCCGGCGTATGTGGAGCCACCTCTCCCGCATCCGGGGGGGCATCGGGCTGCGGGGACCGGGAGAGACCCAGTTGGAGACGGACCGACGCCTGATCGGCACACGGATCTCGGAGTTGAAGGCCAAGCTCCGGCAGGTGGCACTGGCGCGGGAGATTCAGCGCAAGGGGAGGGTCGGCCAGTTCCGCGCGGCTCTGGTGGGGTACACGAACGCCGGCAAGTCCTCTCTTCTCCGTGCGCTCTCGGGAGCGGATCTCTTCGTCGAGGATCGGCTGTTCGCCACGTTGGATTCGGCCACCCGCGAAGTCGATCTCGGCGACGGTCATTCGGTTCTGGTCACCGACACCGTGGGGTTCATCCGGAAGCTCCCCCACCATCTCGTGGCGTCCTTTCGCTCCACCCTCGAAGAGGCCCGTGAGGCGGACGTCCTCCTGCACGTCATCGACGCCTCCCACGCGGATTGGGAGGAGCAGCGCTCGGTGGTCCTGGAGGTGCTCGCGGACCTGGATCTCGAAGGGCGGGAGAAGATCCTGGTCTTCAACAAGGTGGACCGACTCACCCATGGAGAGGAAGAGGGCCTTCGGGACCGGATCAGGGCTCTGGAGCCGTACTCCGCGGTGTTCGTGTCCGCACTCGACGTCGGGTCCCTGGATGCCCTGAAGGATGCCCTGAAGGCGAGGATCCGGGCGAGGCTCACCCGCGTGAGGGTGTCGGTTCCGCTCACGGACGGTGAGGTGCTGTCGTCGCTCTACCGGGACGGCGAGGTGCTCGACCGGACCGATCTGGATGAGGCGGTGGTCGTGACGGTGCGTCTCCCCGAGGCGCCTCTGGCGAGGCTCCGCCACCGTGAGGGTGTGCGCGTGGAGGCGCTGAAGTGAACGGCAACCGAGAGGGCATCGTCATCGTCGGCCCGGGTCGGATGGGTCTGGCCCTGGGATACGCGTTGTCCGGGAGTTCGGCCGTGTCGAGGATCACGGTGTGCGGGCGGGCCATGGAGCCGCCGCACCATCCTCTGTTCACGGAGGGCGCGGTCGAGTACTCGCCGGGATTGCGAATCCCCTTCGAGGACACGGAAGCCGTCTTTCTCGCCGTACCCGACCATGTGGTTCCGGAACTGGCGCATACCCTGGCCGGACTGGGAGACGCGCCCCCGGGGTGTGTCGCCTTCCATCTCTCCGGGGCGCTCTCGACGGAGGTTCTGGCACCGCTCCATCATCGTGGCTACGCGGTGGGGTCGTTCCACCCCCTCCAGGCGGTATCGCTTTCCGTCGGGTCTGCCCGCCGCTTGAGGGGAGCCTGGTTCGGGATCACCGGTGGGCCGGAGGCCATGTCGGTGGCGCGGAGGCTGGTGACGGCTCTGGAGGGCGCCGTTCTGTCCGTGCCGGAGTCCCGCAAGGCGGTCTATCACGCGGCGGCGGTCATGGCGTCGAATTTTCTCCCGCCTCTTCTGGACGCGGCGTGCCGGATGTTGGAGCGGGCGGGGGTCTCCCATGAGGACGCGCTCCCCGCGCTCCTTCCGTTGGTGGAGGGAGCCCTGGCGAACGTCAGGGAACTCGGAGTCCAGGGAGCGGTAACCGGGCCGGTGGCCCGGGGCGACCTGGAGACCGTGGGGTTGCACCTGCGCGCCATGGAGCCGGATGAGCGGTTCCTGTACACGGTGTTGGCCTGTGAATTGATCCAGATTCTGGGCGAGGCCCTGTCCGACGATGCGCGGGCCGCCCTCATGGACGTCTTTCAACACGAACTCGAGTGACCGCGCAATGCGCTTGTACGTGAACATCGACCATGTGGCCACGGTCCGTCAGGCCCGTCGCACGGACGAGCCCGACCCGGTCCGGGCGGCCGTATTGGTGGAACTCGCCGGTGCCCAGGGGATCACGATCCATCTCCGCGAGGATCGCCGGCATATTCAGGACAGGGACGTGCGCCTCCTCATGGAGACGGTCCGTTCGGGGGTCAACTTCGAGTTGGCCACCTTTCCCGACATCCTGGATATGGCGTGTGAGTTGAAGCCCATGCAGGCCACGCTGGTACCGGAGAAGCGAGAGGAGGTCACCACCGAGGGTGGGCTGGACCTCTCGAACGAGGCCACGCGCGCCCGCAACGGCGAGGCGTTGGATCGCCTCGCCCGGGCGGGAATCCGGACGTCTCTGTTCATCGATCCGGACCCCGAGGCGATCCGTGCCGCGGCGGACATGGGTGCCGACGCCGTGGAGATCCACACGGGGGCGTACGCCAACGCGCGGGGCCACGAGCGCACAGAGCAACTTCATCGCCTGCGGGAGGCGGCCGTCACGGCACGCGAGGCCGGGCTCGCCGTGCACGCCGGTCACGGCCTCACCTACGAGAACGTGATGGCCGTGGCGGCGATTCCCCAGATCGAGGAACTGAACATCGGCCACAGCATCGTCTCTCGGGCGCTGTTCACAGGACTGGGAGAGGCCGTACGGGAGATGGCGACCCTGATCCGCCGGGCGAGGGACGTACGTTGAGGGCGCATTGGGGCAAGACCGTATTCGGCGTGGCCGTCACCGTTCTCCTCCTCTGGTGGGCGCTCCACGACGTGTCACTCAGGGAAGTCTGGGAGCTGATCGGGGAGGGGGATCCCCTCCTCCTCCTGGCCGCGGTGACCGTCGCCACCCTGGGGTTCCTGATCCGGGCCATGCGGTGGAGGATCCTCCTCGCGCCGGTGAAGCCGGACACGACGTTCCGGTCGCGCTTCACCGCGGTCAGCATCGGCTTCATGGCGAACAACGTGCTTCCGGCCCGCGTGGGGGAATTCGCCCGGGCGCTCGCGTTTTCCAGACTCGAACCCGTGTCCGCCAGTGCCGCCTTCGGATCGTTGGTCGTGGAACGGGTCCTGGACGGGTTGGTGCTCCTCCTCTTCCTCGTCCTTCCGGTGTTTTCGCCGGGGTTTCCCGGCGCGGCCGTCTTCAGCGAGGGGATGGGTTCCCTCGTCCTGAAGGGTGCGGTGGCCGCCCTCGCCGTGGTGGGGGGCTGTTTGGCGGTGATGGTGGTGTGGCCCCGGGCCTTCGTGCGCTTTGCCGTGGGAGTGTCCCGATGGCTTCCCCGGAGCCTCGCCCGTCCGTTGGTGGATTCCCTCGAGTCCTTCCTCTCCTCGCTTCAGGTGCTGAGGAGTCCACGGCTCCTCACCCTCGCCGTGCTCTGGTCCTTGGCGTTCTGGAGTTGGCACGCAGTCTCGTTCTGGCTCGGAATGAAGGCCTTCGGCATCGACACCGGTTTCGTCTCGGCGGTGTTCACGGAGGCGGTGGTGGGTTTCGGCGTGGCCATCCCGTCGGCCCCGGGGTTCGTGGGTACCTTCCATGCTTCGGCCAGCTTCGCCCTGTCGGATGTGTACGGCGTGGAGGCCGCGCGTTCCCTTGCCTTCGCCTTCGGATACCATTTCGGGGGGTGGATTCCTGTGACCGTCATCGGACTGCACTACGCGTGGAAGATGGGCCTCTCCCTGGGTGACGTGGGGGCCGCCGAGGAGATCGTGGAGGAGGCCATCGAGGCGGTGCACCCGGAGGGGAAGCGAGCCCTGGAGGGGGAGGTCTGAAGGATGGCGCTCCGTTCGGTCGGGATCTCCGCGCCGGCCAAGGTGAACCTGTACCTTCGCGTCCTTCACCGTCGCCCGGACGGATTCCATGAACTGGACACCGTCTTCCTGGCCGTGAGCCTCCACGACGAGCTTCTGGTCGAGTCGGGGGGCGCCCCGGGACCGGTGACGCTCACGCTTCAGGGGCCCGATCCGTGTGCCGTGGCGGACAACCTCGCCTTCCGTGCGGCGGAGGCGTTTCGTGCCGCGTCGGGGATCCCCCATGCGATATCCGTGCACCTGGAGAAACGGATTCCCGCCGGGGCGGGACTGGGAGGTGGGTCTTCCGACGCCGCCGCCGTGCTTCGGGCCCTGGACCACCTCCATCCGGGGGTCGTCCCACGGTCGGAACTCATGGCCGTGGGCGCCGCGCTGGGTTCCGACGTTCCCTTCTTCCTCGGGGAGAGCGCCATGGCCCGAGGCACGGGTCGAGGCGAGGTGCTGCGCCCGCTCCCTCCCCTCCCCGAAGCCTACGTCGTCCTGGTGCTCCCTCCCGTGCACGTGGCGACGGGGCCGGCGTTCGCGGCGTTGAAGAGGAACGAGTCCGCGGTCCGCGAGGCACTGCCCGCGCCGCCTGGATCCTGGGAGGCCGTCAGCGAAATGGCCACCAACGATTTCGAGGGAGTGATCGCGGCGACGCACGCGGAGGTCGCGGCGGCCTTGGGTGCTCTCCGGGACGAAGGTGGGCGACCCGCCCTCCTGTCCGGGAGCGGCGCGGCGTGCTTCGGCGTGTTCCCTTCGTTGGAGCGAGCCACGGCCGTCGCCGGCCGTCTGGAGGAGAGGCTGGGATGGCCTGCACCCGTCGTGACTACGCTCGGTGCGCTTCCCCGGCCGGGGTCTCCCGGGGGTTGAACCACCCCCCCGGGGTTGGGTAGGATGTTGCGGCGCGGGTTCGACTCCATCGGCGACTCGCTCCTAGTGGCCCGTCGTCTAATGGCAGGACACCGGTCTTTGGAACCGGCGGTGGTGGTTCGAATCCACCCGGGCCAACTGTTGCTCGCCCACTCCCGATCCGGGATCCGGATGAGAGCCACACTTCTCCTCCTCTCGCTGGCGCTGCCGGCGCCGGGCCTCCTCGCCCAGGCGGGACACCCCGACTCCGTCCGTCTGCATGATGCGGCCGTGGACGCTCACCGTCGCTTCGAACGTCGACGCCTGCGGCTCATCCCTTCCACGAACGACTCACCACCCGGCGAATGCGAGGAGCGGGTGGGGCGCTTTTGCGTCTGGTACGACGCGGGCGAGTCGATACCGGAGGACGATCCGCGGGTGGGGGAGTACCGGCTGGAGCTCCTGGCTACGCTGGACTCCGTCGCCGGCATCATCCCCGGCGATGATTGGGTGTTGGGTCAGCGCGTCTGGTACCTCTGGGAGTCCGGCGCGGGCGAGCGGGCCCGCTCCGTGGCCGCGAGCTGCGACGGGGCGGCTCCCTGGTGGTGTGCCGCCCTGGAGGGCTGGATGCTCCACGAGATGGAGCGATACGACGATGCCGCCGAGGTCTTCGCGCGGGCCGTGGACGGCCTGGGGGCGGTGGATCCCGAGGAGGCGGATCGTTGGCGCGTCCCCCGCTGGATTCTCGACTCCGACGGGCGGGAGGCCCTGGACGATGCATCCGAGGCCGTGCTCCCCGCCCTCCTCGACCGCTTCTGGCGCCTCTCCGACCCCCTGTACCTGGTTCCGGGGAACGATCGCCGTACCGCGGACCTGTCCCGGTGGACGGTGAGCCTCATCAGGGAGCGGCAGCGTACTCCCTACCAGATCGGGTGGGCGGCGGATCTGGAACAGCTCCTGGTCCGGAACGGCTGGGAGCTCGGATGGGAGCGGACGCGGCACTGGGACATCTCGAGAACCGACGGGATGATCGGTCACAACCATCCGGAAGGGAGGGACTTCGGTGCTCCGGGGAGGATTCTCCGGGACCCGGCGTCCGCGAAGCCCCACGACCTGGTGGCGGACCTCACCCGGCCGCGAAGCCTGTACGCGCCCGCATACGCTCCGGTCCTTCTTCCCATGCAGGGACAACTGGCCGTGTTCCCCCGGGGGGGAGACATGACCGTGGTGGTGACCACGTACCTCTCCGCCGACACCACGGTCGCGGCCGCGAAGGGAGATCCGAGGCCGTGGATGGATCCCGGCGAACGGGTCGCCGAACCCGACGTGTCGGGGGTCTTCGTCTGGAACGTGGCGGTACCGCCTGCTGTGGACACGTGGGCACGGGGGAGTGTGCGTACGCTGACCGGTCAGCCCGGGCCGGGCGGGGACGGGTTGGCGGGTGAATCCCATGTGCTCGAGCTCCCGGCCGGTGACTACGTGCTGTCCGCGGAACGCTGGAGCCCGTCCCGCCGCCGGGCCGGGCGGATGCGCACCGGGCTCAGCCGGGACACGGTGCCGCCGGACGTGCCCCGGTTGTCCGACCTGCTCCTCGTGGCCGGTGATGTGAGCGGGATCACTTCCGTGAGGGAAGCCGCGGAGAACGCACTTCCGTCCACCCGGGTCTCGCGGAGCGGAAAGCTCGGCATCGCCTTCGAGGTGACGGGATTGGGATGGATTCCGGAGACCGTTTCGTTCGAGGTGGCGGTCGTGAGTTCCGAGGCAGGCCCGTTACGTCGCCTGGGCACACGGCTGGGAATCCTCGGGGACGAGGCCGTGGTGTCGGTGCGATGGGAGGAGCCCGGTCCCGAACGTCCCCAACCCATGTTCCAGGTGGTGGCGCTGGAGATGCCCTCCCTCGACGTAGGAAGGTACCGCGTCGTTCTCGACGTCATCCTTTCTGGGCGGGAGATCATGAGGGTGGAGAAGGAATTCTCGGTGGTGGTGAGTGACTGGACGGTGGTGCCGCGGTGACCTCCCGGAAGGCCGTTTTCACGTGTCGTTGACGCTTCCCCTCGGCATGTCTAGCTTTTCAGGCTGTCGCGAGCACCAGATCCAGAGGCGATAAGAGCCCCACGACATCATGGACGATACCTTTCGGCGGGGACCTCTCCTCCTCCTCTGCGGCCGGGCGAACCGCCCCCTCGCAGCGGAGATAGGCGAGCTCATAGGAAAGTCGCCCGATGGAGCGACGATCAAGAATTTCGCGGACGGAGAGATCTTCGTGCGCATCGACCGGAATGCACGGGGGCGGGATGTGTTCATCATCCAGTCCACGACGGCGCCGGCCGACAACATCATGGAACTGCTCCTGCTCATCGACGCGGCCAAGCGGGCCTCGGCGGCTCGGGTGACGGCGGTGGTGCCGTACTTCGGATACGGACGGCAGGACAGGAAGGATCAGCCGAGGGTGGCGATCGGAGCCAAGCTCGCCGCCAATCTCATGGTGGCCGCGGGGGCCGATCGGGTCATCTCCATCGACTTCCACCAGCATCAGATCCAGGGTTTCTTCGACATTCCGGTGGACCACCTCTACGCGGCGCCGGTTCTGACGAAGTACTTTCGGGAGCAGGGGCTGGAGGATCTCGTGGTCGTGGCGCCGGACGTGGGTTCGGCCAAGATGGCCCGCGGGTTCGCGAAGCGGCTCGGCGGGACCTTCGCCATCATCGACAAGAGGCGTCCCACCGCCAACGTGGCGGAGGTGCTCAACGTGGTGGGCGAGGTGGAGGGAAAGACCTGCCTCCTCGCCGACGATATGGTGGATACGGGGGGGACGCTGGCCAACGCCGTCGTCGCCCTGAAGGAACGGGGGGCCAAGGCGGTGTACGCCTGCGCCACCCATGCCCTCCTCTCGGGGAAGGCGGTGGAGCGTCTCGCGGAGGCGCCCCTGGAGGAAATGGTGGTGACCAACACCATCGACATCCCGGAGGAGCGGAGGTTCCCGAACCTCAAGATCCTTTCGGTTGCGGACCTTCTGGCGAAGGCCATCGACCACGTGCATTCCAACGAGTCGGTGAGCCAGCTCTTCGAAGGGCCCGTCGACCACTGAAAACCACACGGGCGGTCTCCGATCAATCGGGGCGGACCCCAAGAAGTCTCTTGCGAGACGCGAACGGCAGGTAGAGAACCATGACGACCACGACGACGTTGGAAGCGGCGAAGAGGGACCAGGCAGGGAAGGGAGTCGCACGGAAGCTCCGGGCCCAGGGAAGGGTTCCGGCGGTCCTGTACGGCGGGGACGGTGAGGCCGTGAGCCTGTCCGTGGACGCCCACGACGCGCTCCACCTCTTCCAGTCCATCTCGGTGGAGAACACGATCATCGAGCTCAAGGTCGAGGGTGAGAAGAAGCCCGTGTCCACGCTGGTGCGGGAGATCCAGGCTCACCCTTTCCGGATGGAGCTGGTCCATGTGGACTTCCTCCGCATCCAGAAGGGAGTTGCCCTGGACCTCGAGATCCCCCTCCATCTGGTGGGCGTGCCCGAAGGGGTGAAGCTCCACGGCGGGACGCTGGAGCAGATGATCCACGAGCTTCCGGTACGCTGCATTCCGTCGAACATCCCCGACTCCATCGAGGTGGACGTGTCGGCGCTCGATCTCAACGAGGTGCTGCACGTGAGCGACATCGAGTTGGGAGAGGGTGTCGAGGTCACCATCGACCCGTCGCGCACCATCTGCGCCGTGGCCTCGCCGAGGGGTGGAGCCGAGGGGACCGAAGCGGAAGCCACGGAAGCGGAGGAAGGCGAGGACGGCTCCGGCGAATAACCGGAGTCGCCTGGCGTGAAGGTGGTGATGGGGTTGGGAAACCCCGGTGCAGAGTACGACGACACCCGCCACAATGTGGGGTGGTGGGTCCTGGACCGGCTGGCGTACGACTGGAAGTTCGGTCCGTTTCGCCGGGAACGCCGGGCCCTGGTCGTGGAGGGTATCGTGGGCGCCGAGAAGGTGGTGCTCGTGAAGCCCACCACGTACATGAACCGGAGTGGCCAGGCCTTGCGCCTCCTGCAGGGTCTCGATGAATTCGAGGCCGAGGAGGATCTCCTCGTGGTCGTGGACGATGCGTCTCTGGACGTGGGGAGGATCCGTCTGAGACCACGGGGTTCGGACGGTGGGCACAACGGTCTGAAATCGATCTCGGGTGCGCTGGGCTCTCACGAGTACGCCCGCCTGAGGGTTGGAGTTGGTGTGAAGGAAGGGGATGTCGACCTGGCGGATTGGGTCCTGTCTCCCATGCCTCCTCAGGACGAGGAGGTCGTAGTGGGGCTCTTGCCTATGATGACCGAGGCGGTCCACGCCTGGGTCGAAGAAGGCGCGGAGGCGGCGATGAACCGCTTCAATCGTTGAATTCCAACGCGATGTACGGAGGAATACCGAACCGATGACGGAACTCGTCGTAATGACAGACTGGGCCTGGCTCCTCGGAGTGCTGGGCCTCGGAGTGGCCTTCGGTATCTACGGCTACGTGAAGAAGCAGCCGGCCGGTACCGAGGTGATGATCGACCTCGGAGAGCAGATCCACGACGGGGCGATGGCCTTCCTGCGACGCGAGTACACCGTCCTGGCGGTGTTCGTCGTCGTGGTGGCGGTGCTCCTGAGCCTCGCCATCGGCACGGCGCCCGCCTTGGCGTACGTCTTTGGCGCGCTCAGCTCCGTGGCGGCGGGCTTCTTCGGGATGAAGGCTGCTACCCGGGCCAACACACGTACGTCCGCCGCCGCGAACGCGGGAGGCGCGGGGAAGGCGCTGCGCATCGCCTTCTTCGGTGGCTCGGTGATGGGGTTGGCCGTGGCGGCCCTCGGACTGCTCGGGGTCGGCGTCCTCTACGTGATCTACGGGTCCACCGCGGTGGGCGCGGGTGGGTACGCCTTCTTCGCGGAAGTCGTGTCCGGCTTCGCCATGGGAGCGAGTTCCATCGCCCTCTTCGCTCGTGTGGGTGGCGGTATCTACACGAAGGCCGCCGACGTCGGGGCGGACCTGGTGGGCAAGGTGGAGGCAGGGATTCCCGAGGACGATCCCCGGAACCCCGCCACCATCGCCGACAACGTGGGCGACAACGTGGGTGACGTCGCCGGGATGGGCGCCGACATCTTCGAGTCGTACGTCGGCTCCGTGGTGGCGACCATCGCCATCGCCGCCACCGCGCCCGCCCTCGCCTCGAGCCGCGCCGCGGCGGTTGCCCTCCCCATCCTCACGGTGATGGTCGGGCTGGTGGCCTCGCTGGTCGGGATCGGGATGATGAAGGTCCTGGAGCGCACCAACCCGGCCTCCGCGCTGCGGAACGTGACCTTCATCGCGGCGGGGCTCTTCCTGGCCGCAATGTTCTTCGTGGTGAAGAGTCTGGGGATCACCTTCGCCGGTGCGGAGTCGTATCCCATCGCCGGGCCCTGGGTCGCCCTGGTCTCGGGGACGCTGGTGGGGATCGCCATCGGGTTGGTGACCGAATACTACACGGCCGCCGGACCCGTGCGGCGGATCGCCGACGCCAGTCAGACCGGCGCGGCCACGAACATCATCACCGGTCTCGCGGTGGGGATGGAGTCCACCGCGGTGCCGCTTCTCCTGATCTGCGGCGCCATCTTCGCGTCCTTCAGCTTCGCCGGTCTGTACGGGATCGGGATCGCGGCGGTAGGCATGCTGGCCACGGTCGGCGTCACCATGTCGGTGGACGCGTATGGTCCCATCGCGGACAACGCCGGCGGGATCAGTGAGATGAGCGGGCTCGGTCCGGAGACGCGCGCCATCACCGATTCCCTGGACGCCATCGGCAACACGACGGCGGCCATCGGGAAGGGCTTCGCCATCGGGTCGGCCGCGCTCACGGCTCTGGCCCTGTTCTCGGCGTACTCTTCGAAGGTCGGACTCCAGGCGACGGGGATCGATCTGGTCAACCCGGTGGTGGTCATCGGGCTCTTCATCGGCGGGATGCTGCCCTTCTTCGTAGCGGCTCTCACCATGACCGCGGTGGGTCGGGCGGCGCAGGGGATGGTCGATGAAGTCCGGCGGCAGTTCCGGGAGATCCCCGGCATCATGGAAGGGACGGCCAAGCCCGATTCCGCGCGCTGCGTGGACATCTCCACCCAGGCGGCGCTCCGCGAGATGATCCTACCGGGTGTCACCGCGGTGCTCGCTCCGGTCGTGGTCGGGTACATCCTCGGGGTCGAGGCGCTGGGTGGACTGTTGGCCGGTGCCACGGTCACGGGCGTGCTCATGGCGCTGTTCATGGCGAATGCCGGCGGTGCCTGGGACAACGCCAAGAAGTACATCGAGGGCGGCGCCTACGGCGGGAAGGGGTCGGATTCACACAAGGCCGCGGTCGTGGGTGACACCGTGGGAGACCCGTTCAAGGACACCTCGGGACCGTCTTTGAACATCCTGATCAAGCTCATGAGCGTGGTTTCGCTGGTGCTGGCGCCGTGGTTCGTGAAGGTGCATCACCTCGACGCGGACGGAACCTCGGTCAACATGCTGGTGGACTGGATCCAGGGGTTCTTCGGCTGAGGCGGGGGACGCCTACGGCCCTGTAGTCATCGATCTCCGTCTTCGGGGCCGGCTCTCTCTCAGCGAGAGGTCCGGCCCCGTCGCATACCGGGAAGCATTCCATGTCCAAGGCCCCCACCTTCGAGAACGCTCTGGCATTCGCCGCGGACCTCATTCGCATCCCTTCGCTCTCGGGGAGCGAACAGGCGGTGGCCGAACGCGTCCGGGAGGAAATGGACGCCCTCGGACTCTCCGACGTCCGGATCGACGACACCGGCAACGTGATCGGGGTGGCCAGGGGCGGGGGAGACGCACCCGCGGTGATGCTCTCCTGCCACCTGGACGTGGTCGCGGAAGGGGACCCCGCGGAGTGGGAGGTGCCACCCTTCTCCGGAGAGGTACGGGACGGTTTCCTTCACGGACGGGGTGCCATGGACATCAAGGGTCCGCTGGCGCTCCAGACGTATGCGGCCGCATCTCTCATCGGAGAGGCTCCGGGTGACGTCATCGTGGCCCATACCGTCTACGAAGAGCGGGGGGGGCTGGGGATGAGGCGCCTCGTCGAGTCCGGCGCCGTGCGACCCGCAGCCGTGGTCATCGGCGAATCGACCCACGGAGACATCTGCATCGGGCACCGGGGACGCGCCGAGTTGGAGGTGGTCCTCACCGGGGTGGCCGGTCACGCGAGCGCTCCGCAGCGGGCGCGAAACGCCCTCGACCTTCTCGCTCCCGTCATGAGCGCCCTGGCCGACGTGTCCGCCGATCAGCCCGACGATCCCATTCTGGGACGATCGACCATGGTGCCCACCATGGTGGAGGTCCTTCCCGAGACCCGAAACGTGATCCCGGACCGCGTCGTGATCGCCCTCGATTGGCGGATCCTTCCCGGTGATGACGATGCCGGTCTTCTGGGAAGGGTGCGGGACGCCATCGCGAAGCGGCTTCCCGTCGTCCCCGAAGGGCTCGGAGTCGAGGTCCGCATGGCGGAGGAACACCAGGTCACGTGGACCGGCCGGGCGGAGGACCGGAATCTCCTGACACCGGGGTTTCTCATGGCTCCGGACCACCCGGTGATCCGGGCCGCGGCGGCCGCGGTGGGGAAGCGCGGGAAAGAGGCCGAGCCGGCGTCGGTGCGGCCGTGGACGTTCGCCACCGACGGGGGGTGGACGTGCGGCGTCCACGGAATTCCGTCGCTGGGGTTCGCTCCAGGAGAAGAGCGATACGCGCACACGAACACGGAACGCCTGGACGTGGAAGAGGCCCGGTGGGCGTTCGGCCGGTATCCGGACCTCATCGTGGCGATGCAGAACGCGCTTCGCTGACACCGCCGGCACCGGACCCATTCTCGAGGTACTTCAAACACTTCACGCGGTACATCAGTCATGCTCAAGGTCGGCATCGTGGGACTCCCCAACGTGGGGAAGTCGTCCCTCTTCAACGCGCTCACTTCCGCAGGAGCTCCTTCCGAGAACTATCCTTTCTGCACGGTGGATCCCAACGTCGGGACGGTGGAGGTCCCGGACACGCGACTCCAGCGGATCCACGAGGCGACCGGGTCGGCCCGCATCGTGCCCACGGTGATGCAGTTCGTGGACATCGCGGGGCTGGTGAAGGGCGCCTCCGAAGGTGAAGGGTTGGGAAACCAGTTCCTGGCGAACATCCGTGAAGTGGATGCCATCGCCCACGTGCTGCGCTGTTTCGACGATTCCGACGTCGCCCATGTGGCGGGGAGCGTCGATCCCCTGCGGGACCGGGAGATCGTGGACACCGAACTGGCGCTGGCCGATCTGGAGACCGTGGAGCGACGGCTCGACAAGGTGACCAAGAAGGCCAAGTCCGGCGACAAGGAGGCCAAGGCCGAGGAGGCGGCGCTCAGGGCGGCTCTCGAGCCTTTGAGTGAAGGGAAGGCGATCCGCCTGGCGGAAATCGCCGAAGAGCACCGCGTGACCCTTCAGCAGTTCCAACTCCTCACCGCCAAGCCCGTCCTGTACGTGGCCAACGTGGGAGAGGAGGACCTCCCGGAGGGGCGGAACGCGTGGACGGAGCAGGTGGAGCGGGTGCTGGCCGAGGAGCGGGACGGTGAGATGGTCTCCGTGTGCTCCGCCATCGAATCGGAGTTGGCCGAGTTGGAGGTGGACGAGCGGGACGAATTCCTGGCGGACCTCGGGCTGGACGAGCGAGGGCTCGACAGATTCATCCGGGGAGCGTACCACCTGTTGGGCCTCATCACCTACTTCACGACGGGTGAAAAGGAGTCCCGGGCGTGGACCGTGCGTCGTGGCGCCAAGGCGCCGGAGGCCGCCGGCGTGATCCACTCGGATTTCGAGAAGGGATTCATCCGCGCCGAAACCATCGGGTACGAGGCATTTCTCGGCCTCGGCTCCATGAAGGAGTGCCGCGACAAGGGGCTCATCCGATCGGAGGGGAAGGAATACGTCGTGAAGGACGGTGATATCCTCCTCTTCCGGTTCAACGTGTGACGAGGAGGGACAGCGCGGGTCGCCCGGGGACGCACCCCGGTGGGCTCCTTCCACGCGTGCCTGTCCTGTACTAGCTTTACTGGCTCAACATCCCGCTCCGTACCAGAGTCCTCGCCGCAACGCGGGCACTGGATCGATACGGGGCCCGTTTCACCCACGGACCGAGGGACCTGACATGCGGCTCTACGAGGTCGTCTATATTCTCGACCCGGCGCTCGATGAGGGCGCCGTGACCCAGAAGCTCGAAAAGTTCCACGCCCTGGCCACCGTCGGTGGTGGCGAGGTCGTCATGGTGGACCTCTGGGGCGTCCGCCAACTCGCCTATCCAATCCAGAAGAAGACCTCCGGTTACTACGTCGTGGCGCACGTCAACGCCGCCGCGGAGGCCCTTCCGGAATTCGAGCGGCTCCTCAAGCTCGACGAAGAGGTCATGCGCTATCTCCTCGTCCTCAACGAGGGAGAGCCCACCACGGGTAACTCCATCGTGGCCGAGTCCACCCGTCCCGAGCGTCCCGACGACGACGATGCCGAGGACGAGGAGGAGGAGGACGACGACGACGGGCGGGAGTCCCCACCCGAGTTCCAGGGGGGACGTGGCCGCCGTCGCCGGATGGAGGGGCCGCCCATCATGCTCCTCAACTACAAGGACGTGTCGACGCTTTCGCGCTTCATGACCGAGCAGGGGAAGATCCTTCCGAAGCGGACGACCAAGGTGACCGCGGCGTTCCAGCGGCAACTGGGGCGGTCCGTCAAGCGGGCCCGATACCTGGCGTTGGTGCCCTACACGCGCCGAAACGAGGGGTAGCAGGGTGCCCGAGAGCCACGACGCTCCCGCGATTCCGAGCCGGTCCGGTCGGGGTTGGCAGCGGGCGGCCGCGTTGGCGGTGGCCACGGCCACCCTCGCGCTGGTGCATCCGTTCCTCCTCATCGGCGTGCCGTTCCTGGCCCTCGCGCTGGTTCTGGGGGCTTCCGGGGGTGTGCTGGTCGCCGCGGGGGTGGTCGGAGTCGTGGTCGTGGGAGGATGGGCACAGGCCGACGCGACCTGGCTGGTGGAGCGGGGGTGGTCGGTGATGGTGGCGGGGTGGTTCGTCGCGCTCACGTTGAAGAGGCCCCGCGCGTCTCTTTCGGACCGGGCCATCTTTTCCGTTCTCGGAGCCGCCCTGGCGTCGGCGATGGTCTTCCGGATGCGTCCGGGTTCCTGGAGTGCGGTCGAGTGGGTGTTCTCCGAGCGCATTCTCAACGGCGTGGGGATGGCGGTTCAGACCTTCCGCGCGGTGTTGGAAAGCAACGGGCTCACGTCCGAGCAGGAAGCGTTGGTGTACGAGTCCGCGCAGCTGAACGCACAGGTGTTCCCCGCCATCCTCGGGTTGGCCACCGTGTCGGCGCTGGGCGTGGCGTGGTGGGTGTACGTGCGATTGCGGACCGGCGGCGATCAGGGGATCGGACCGCTCGTCGAGTTCCGATTCAACGATCACTTGATCTGGTTGTTCATCGGAGGACTCGCCCTGGTGATGGCGCGGTGGGGAAACGCGCTGGTACGGGTCGGGACCAACGGTGTTGTATTCATGAGCGGCCTCTACGCGGTTCGTGGGGTCGCCGTCGCGCTGTTCATGAGTGGTGGGCTGTCTCTGGTGGGTTTTCTCATCCTGGTGCCCCTGGTGTTGCTCTTCGGGTCCGTGGTGTTGCCTTTGTTGATCACGGGCGCACTGGTCATCGGTGTGAGCGATACGTGGCTGGATGTGCGGACCCGTGTCCGGTCGATGGTCGCCTGACATCAAATCGGTAGGAGGAAGGATGAAGCTGATCTTGACGAAGTCCGTGGAGTCTCTCGGTGAGGCCGGAGACGTGGTCGACGTGAAGGCCGGATACGGCCGGAACTACCTCGTCCCCCAGGGATTGGCCTATGCCGCCAGCGAGGCGAACATGAAGCGTCTCGAAGAGGAGAGGCAGCGCGCCGAGGAGCGCTCACGGAGGGACTATCTCGAGGCTCGGCGGCGTGCCTCTCAGCTCGCCGACGTTTCCCTCGTATTCCACGCCCGGGCCGGTGAAGACGGGAAGCTGTTCGGCTCGGTGACCGCGGCGGACATCGCGGATCGGCTGAACGAGGGAGGGCTCGACTTCGAGCTCGAAAAGCGCGCGGTGGTGCTGGACGAGCCCATCAAGGCTCTCGGTGACGCCAGTGTGCCGATCCGCCTGCATGCCGAAGTCGAATTGTCGGTCGAGGTGCGCGTGGAGCGCGAGGCAGACTGATCACCGTGGAGCGTCTCCTCCCCGGTGACCTGCCCGCTCCGGTGCGACGAGCCGCGGAGCTGACCCTCGAACGCAAGGCCCACGCCGTGGTCGTGCTGGACCTTCGCGGCATCTCGTCGGCCACCGACTTCTTCGTCATCGCCAACGGGACGTCCGATGTCCAGGTCGGAGCCATCGCTGAGCACGTGAGGGATACGCTGAAGGACGAAGGCGTACCACCGGAGCACGTCGAGGGGATGAAGGGGGGGCGTTGGGCGCTCCTCGATTACATCGACTTCGTGGTGCACGTGTTTCACCCCGAAGCCCGTATGTTCTATTCACTGGACAACCTCTGGGGCGACGCGCCCCGGTGGGAGGTGGAGGAGACGTAGCGCCCCCGGGTGTCCGCGTCCTAAGTTGTGTGCCGTCGCGCCGCAGGGCGCTATGAATGAGAGGCGGACCTGGAGGAGGCCCGCCCGACCCTCGAACCCTTCGATGCATGACCGTGGAATTGCCGCCATGGACACCGTTCAGCGCCGATAGCGTACCGGCGCTCCCCTACTTCGGGGAGGACCGGGGCGGGGTCGTGACCATCGTGGCGTCCAAGGGTGTGGGGCGGACCCATGAGGCGGGGGACCTCCTCCTCACGGCGGTGCGCCGGTGGGCTCACTGGGGTGAGCGCGTCGTCGTGATGGACATCGGACTGGACAACCCCACGCTGCACGTGAATCTGGGGCTGCCCAACTCCGAGGGGGTGTCGGACGCACTCCTGTTCGGATCGTCGTTGGAAAGGGTCGCCCAGCCCGTGTCCGGTGGTGCCGGGTTCTTCTTCGTTCCTGCGGGGATGCCGGTGGCCGATCCGGGCTCCGTCGTCGCGGCAGGGCGGTGGGCTCGCCTCTGCGAAGGGTTCCGCGACGCCGGGGTGGTTCTCGCCCTCTTCGTTTCGGAAGAGGAGTCGACACGGGTCCAGGCAGTGGCCCACGCGGATCGGGCCATCGTGATCTGCCTTCCCGGGGAGGACGCCGGAGAAGTGCTCGGGCGTACGGACATCCCCACGCTGGCGGTTTTCGGTCCCGAGGTGTCCGGTGGTCCGGTGGAGGTCATCGAGTCTGAGGCCGCGGTTCCGGCGGCGACGGTCGAGGAGCCGGAGAGGTCGGTGGCGGATCCCGTGGTGGAAACCCCGGTTGAGGCGACCGCGGAAGAAGCCGATCGGTACATCAGCCTCGAAGAGGCGTTGTCGATGTCCGCCGCGTCCCTGGTCGACGAAGGGACGGCGGTCGAGTCGGACCGTGTGGTGGAAGAAGACGCGACGGTCGATCCGGCCCCCGTGGTCGAGGAGGAGACCGTGTTCGGTGCGGGACCCGCATCCGACGCGGAGCCGGTCGCCGAAGCACGCCCGGGAGTCACGCCGGAACCGGACACCTTCTTCGGCATCGGCGCGGCCGCCGGCTCGGACCTCAGCGAGGAGGAGGCGTTCCTCGGTGGCGCGCTCGAGATCGATCTCCCCGACGAGGGCATGGCGAACATCTGGGCCGTCGAGACGGAGTCCGACGACTTCTTCACCGAACTGGATACCGCGGCCCTCGGTCCGGACGAACCCTCCTCGGAGGCCGAACCGACCGCGGAAGTCGTTGAGGAGCCCGCCGTCGTGACTTCGGCGGCCGAGCCTCTCGTAGCCGAGCCCGAAGGTGAGACGGTGGACACGCCGGACGAGTCGGCGGCATGGTCCGCCGGGGCGGCTCCGTCGGCGGTCTCCGATGGCGGGACGTCCGAGAAGGCCGTCGGCGACGTCGCCGAGGACGCTCCCCTGGAGCAGTTCGACACGGCGTTCCTCGCCGATCTCATGGCGGACCTGGCCGGGGACTCCGATGCGGAACCCGATGATCCGTCCATGGAGGCGTCGGACTCCGCCCCCGAAGAGGAGGAGGCCCTCCCCTCCGACATGCTGGACACCTTCCGCAGCGCGGCCGCCGAGGACATCCAGTCCCTCCTCCTGGGGCAGTCCGGGTCATCGGAAGACGAGGAGGATCTTCTCTCCGATCCGCTGGGCGCCTCTCACGAGGGGGGCGACGATGCGCTTTTCGACCCCCTGGCGGCCGATCCCATCGATCTGGTGCCGGATGCCGGGGTGTCGGCGCCGGCCGGAGGACCCCAGCGGGAGGTCGCGGCGGAATCGGCGGAGGGGGTGCGGATCGTCGGATCGCCGGACATCCACGAGGACATGGAGGTGTTCGTCACCTCGTCGCGGCCCGCGCCGGTGGTCAGGACGGTGCCGAACTACACCCGGGCCCTCCTCCTCCTCCTCCTCCTGGTCCTCGTCTCGGCCGGGTACATGGGGTATGTCGAGATTCCCTGGATCACCTCCGGGGTGGACATGCACGACATCTTCCCGGAGGCCTTCGACGAGGAAGCAGGGAGTGCCGCCGACGCGGCCTCGGCAGGCGCGCCGGTGACTCCAGCGGCGCGGGTGCGATACACGAGTCCGGTGGTGCCCTACACGGTGACACTCGGCGCCATCCGCGACGTCGATCAGGTCGAGAGCTTCGTGGCGGACGTGCGGGAGCGGGTTCCCGAAGTGCTCTTCTACGTCGTCCCCGTGGAGGTGAGCGGCATCCTCTACCACCGGGTGATGGCGGGCGCGGAAGGAGACGAAGCGGGCGCGGCGGCGTTGGCCGATCGGCTCGCCGAGGCGCTGGGGCGTGAAGTGGACGACATGTTGGTTCGGTCCACTCCATTGGCGTTCCGGATCGGGGAGCTTCCCGACGTGGAAACGGCCCGTGCCCGAGCCGCCAGCATCGAGGCGGCCGGCGTGCCCGGCTACGTCCTCGCGGTGGACGTCTCCGACGGCCGGACTCTATTCCGGGTGTACGCGGGGGCCTTCGAAAAGGAACCCGACGCCACCTACCTTCAGAACCAACTCGCGCAGCGGGGCCTCGGCATGGCCGTGCTGACCCAACGGACGGGCCGTCTTCCCGAATGAAGCTCAAATCCCTGAAGATCCACGGTTTCAAGTCCTTCGCCGACAGCACCAAAGTGGAGTTCCACGACGGCATCACCGCCATCGTCGGTCCCAACGGGTGCGGCAAGTCGAACATCAGCGACGCCATCCGCTGGGTGCTGGGTGAGCAACGCCCCACCGCGATCCGCGGCGCCAAGATGGAGGAGGCCATCTTCCAGGGCTCGGTGAACCGCCGGCCGGTGAACCGCGGTTTCGTCTCCATGACGGTGACCAACGAGGACGGCGCGCTCCCGGTTCCCTTCGAGGAGGTGGAGATCGGCCGGCAGGTCTACCGGGACGGGGGGAGCGACTACAGCCTCAACCGCTCGTCCTGCCGTCTCAAGGACGTGGTGGACCTCTGCCGGGACACCGGCTTGGGGGCGAACGCGTACAACGTCATCGAGAACCGGATGGTGGACGCCATCCTCTCCGATCGGGCCGACGAGCGCCGGAGCCTCTTCGAGGAGGCGGCGGGGATCGGGAAGTACAAGGATCGCCGCAAGGCCGCGCTACGGAGGCTGGAACGAGCGGAGATGGACCTCCAGCGTCTCGACGACGTGATCGCGGAGATCCAGACGAAGGTCCGTTCGCTGGCCCGGCAGAAGGGGAAGGCCGAGCGGTACATGGAGTATCGGAAGCGGAGGCTCGACGTCGAGGTGACCGTGGTGCGGCACCAGCTCGACGTCCTTTCCCAGCGTCTTTCCGGCGTCGCCAGGGAACTCGAGGGCGATCTCCAGGACGGGGAAGGCAAGATCGCCGAGTTGAGGGCCGCGGAAACGGAGTTCGAGTCCCTCCGACTGAAGGAAGTCGAGGCCCAGCAGGCCAGGTCCGGGGCGGCGGGCGTTCTGGAGCGTCTGCGAGAGCAGTTGGTGAAGTGGGAGCGTGACCTGGCGGTGGCCGAGGAGAGGGCGGTGTACGCCGAACGGCGCCTCGCCCAGATCGGCGAGGAACGGGCGGAGGCGGACACCCGGCAAGGGCAGCTCGGCACCGACGCCGACGAGCTCCAGACTCGCCGGGCCGCCATGCAGGGTGAGCTCGACGAGTTGAGGAGCGTGGCGGAGGCGCGCCGTGCCGAGTTCCAGGAGGTTCGCGACCGTATGCAGGAGGCGCGGAGCGTCCTCGAAGGCGTGGAGAGCCGCGAGCGGGAGTTGGCGCGCCGCGGGGCCCAGCTCGAAGGAGACGCCGAGGCGTCGGAAGCGCAGGCGGCCGAATTGGAGAGGAGGCTGGAGCGACTCACGTCCGATCTCGAGGCGGCGGCGACCGAGTTGACCGACCTCGAATCCCAGGGAGACCTGTTCTCCGGACGGATGGACGACCTGGCACGCGCCGCCGATGACAGCCGGGTGGCCGTGGATGCCGCGGTGACGGCGGTCTCCGAGGCACGCAGGACGCTGGAGGAGTTCCGCACCCTCGAGCTCGGGGCCGCGGACCGCGCCTCGTCTCTCGCGGCGCGGAAGGGAGCCCTCGAGCGGATGGACCGCGACCAGGAGGGCGTGGAGCCGGCGGCCAAGGCGGCCCTGGCTCTGGGGGAAGAGGGGATCCTGGGGATGCTGACGGATTTCATCGAAGCCGACACCGCGCTGGCGCCCGCCGTGGAGTCCTATCTGGGCAATCTCGCGCGGGGGTTGGTGGTCCGCGATTCGGCCTCCGTGGGCCGGGTGCGCGAGTGGTTCCGGGACGAGTGGAGCGGGGGGGGAGGCCTGGTGCTTCTCTCCCTCGACCGCGTGCCGGACGAACAGCATGGTGGGTCGCTTCTCCGGGAGGTGAACGCCACCGGCGCGGGCGCTCCGTGGGTACGGGCGCTCCTGGGTGGGGTCGACGTGGTGGACGAGGCCGCGCTGGATGCTCCCGGGACTGGTGAGCGGGTCGCGCGCTCCGGCGGCGTCGTGGACGGGCGCGGCGTGGTCCGCATCGGGAACCCCGCCGGAGCCACCGGCGTGCTCGAGCGACGTGAACAGCTCCGCACGCTGGCCATGGAGCACGAGGAGGCCGTCGCGGCCGCCGACGAGGCCCGCGCGCGGCGCGAAGCCGCGGAGGAGGCGTTCCGCGTCGCGGAGTCCGCTCTCGACGGGGCGCGCCAGGCCCTGGTGGAAGCCGACGATTCGCACCGTAAGGCGCGCGCGGTGGTGGAGGCCCAGTACGATCAGACGACGCGGCTGAACCGCCATCGCGACGAGCTGGCCCGACAGGCCGAGGGGACGCGTGCCGCTCGTTCACGTTCGCTGGACCGGGCGCGGGAGGCGCGGGAGGACCGGGGTGTCCTCGTCTCCGAGGAGGAGGGGATCCATACCCGCCGCGCCGAGGCGAGGGCGGTGGTGGAGGCGGTTCAGGAGGAATGGGAGACGGTTCGTGCCGAAGAGGCCCGCATCGCCGTGGATCTGGCCCGTATGGAGGGAGAGTACGCGCGCATCGTCGAGCGCCTCGAGTCCGTCGAACGCGCGCGAGCGGAGGCGCAGAGCCGAATCCAGTCCCTCGCGGTCGAGGAGGAGTCTCTGGGGGCCGAGCTCGCGTCCGCCCGATCCCTTCGGGAGGACGGTGGAGATGCCTTGGAGAAGCTCTTCGCGGAACGGACCGCCGCCGAGGGGGCGCTCAGGGAGAAGGAGGAAGCCCTGACCCGGGTGGTGGAGGCCCTGGCGAGTACGGAGCGCCGTGTCCGGGAAGCCCGCACGGAGGAGCGCGCGGCATCGGACAGGAGGCATACCCTGGAACTCGAGCGCCAGGAGTTGGGCGGGCGGATCGACCGGATCCGTGAGCGTCTGGAGGGGGAGTGGGGTCGGACCCTGGAGGCGCTGCTCGCCGACGCCGACGAAGTCGAAGGAGAGCAGGAGGCGCTCCAGCAGGAGCTCAGAGAGCTCGTGATCGCCCTCGAGAAGCTCGGGCCGGTGAACATGTTGGCGGTGGAGGAGCACGAGGAGGAGAGCAAGCGCCTCCAGTTCCTCACCGAGCAGAGAGACGATCTGGTGGAGGCGCGCAACGATCTCCGGTCCGCCATTCGCGAGATCAACCGCACCGCCACGGAACTCTTCGAAGGGACCTTCAACAAGATCCGCGAGAATTTCCGCGAGACGTTCCTGAGGCTCTTCGAGGGGGGCGAGGCCGATATCTGGCTCGAAAACCCCGAGGACCCCCTCGAGTCGCCCGTGGAGATCCACGCGTCTCCCAGGGGGAAGAAGACCCAGCGCATCGATCTCCTCTCCGGAGGGGAGCGGGCGCTCACGGCGCTCTCCCTCCTCTTCGGGATCTACCTGGTGAAGCCCAGTCCGTTCTGCGTGCTCGACGAGGTGGACGCACCCCTCGACGAGAACAACATCGGACGGTTCATCAAGCTCCTCCACAAGTTCAAGGCCCAGACCCAGTTCGTGGTCATCACGCACAACCCGCGCACCATCGAGGCGGCCGACTGGATCTACGGGGTCACGATGGAGGAACCGGGCGTGAGTACCATCGTGGGCGTGAAGCTCCAGGATGCGCTTCACGTGGCCGGGGCGGCGTAGCCCATCCGCCGACGCTCCGCTGGATGCGGGGGCGCTGCGCGGGGGACGAAGTGGACCCTCCGGTCACTCCGCGATAGACTTATGGGCTTCACGCCCATCGGCGTGACGGAATGCTCGTGGGGCCGACTCCACGTCGGGTCGGTGGACTAGAGGGCCTTCCCAGGCCAAAGGGGACAAGGAACCGGGTCATGCTGGTCGTAATGAAGCACAACGCCTCCCAGGAGCACGTCGACGCCGTCGTGGCGACCATCGAGGACATGGGGTACAGCGCGCGTCCCATCCCTGGTGGTCAGCGGACCGCGGTGGGCCTCATCGGGAACGACGGAGGAGTGGACTCGGCCCGGATCCAGGGTCTCGAGGGAGTCCTCGAGGTCATCCCGGTCACACAACCCTACAAGCAGGTCTCCCGGGAGTGGAAGGAGGAGGACACGCTGGTCACGCTTCCCAACGGAACCGTGGTGGGTGGGCCCGAGGTGGTCGTCATGGCCGGGCCGTGCGCCGTCGAGAGCGAAGGGCAGATCATCGACATCGCGCACCGCCTCCGGGAAGTGGGGGCGACCATCCTCCGGGGAGGTGCGTTCAAGCCGAGAACGTCCCCGTATTCCTTCCACGGGTTGGGACTGCAGGGGCTCGAGCTCCTGGCGAAGGCCCGGGAGGCCACCGGGATGATGGTGGTCACCGAGGCCATCGACCCCCAGGGGGTGGACCTCGTGGTGGAGTACGCCGACATCGTGCAGATCGGGGCCCGGAACATGCAGAACTACCCGCTGTTGCGCAGGGCCGGGCAGGCGGGCAAGCCCGTGCTCCTCAAGAGGGGAATGGCCGCGACCATCGACGAACTCCTCCTGGCCGCGGAATACCTGCTGGCGGAAGGGAACAACAACGTCATCCTCTGTGAGCGGGGGGTGCGGAGCTTCGACAATCATACCCGGAATCTCCTCGACCTCACCGCCATCCCCGTGGTGAAGTCCCTCTCCCACCTTCCCATCATCGCGGATCCCAGCCACGGCACCGGCATCCGTGCCAAGGTCATTCCCATGGCCCGCGCAGCGGTGGCGGCCGGCGCGGACGGGCTCATGGTGGAAGTGCATCCCGACCCGCCTCGGGCTCGATCCGACGGTGCCCAGTCGCTCTATCCCGAACAGTTCGAGGTCCTCATGGACCAGATCAGAATCATCGCGCGGAGCATCGGGCGGGATCTCGTGGCGCCGTTGCCCAGCGCCGTGGCGCTCTGACCTCGTTCCGGCGGGGCTGATCCCGCCATCCCACGGGCCCGCGGGGGCGGGTACCATGGAGGCCATGGATTCGACCTGGCCTCCCAGCTCCCTG